>Ga0075163_10004784_pt1 | contig 18120 bp, 13 predicted proteins | sample JI1023141ADNA_FD_71478 | JGI IMG/M metagenome (GOLD analysis project Ga0075163, IMG submission 71478) | Wastewater effluent complex algal communities from Wisconsin, to seasonally profile nutrient transformation and Carbon sequestration -... | ecosystem: Engineered > WWTP > Effluent > Algae...
GATCGCCGACGATCGCCCCGCCCTCGACGCGCGCTTCGAGCAGGGCGACGCGCGCACCGTCGCGATCCCCGGAGCCGACACCGTCCTCCTCATCGATCTGCTCCACTACTTCACGATCGAAGAGCAGGACGCGATCCTCCGGCGCGCCGCGTCTGCCGTGCGCCCCGGCGGTCGCCTCCTCGTGCGCGAGGCCGACACCGAGCGCGGCTGGCGGAGCCGCGCCACGCTCCTCGAAGAGCGCATCTTCACCGCGCTCCGCTTCAACCGCGGCGAGCGCGTGCGCTTCCGCCCTGCGCGGGAGATCGCCGCGATCCTCGGCGAAGCGGGCCTCGCCTGCGAGATCCGCCCGGCCTGGGGCAAGACGCCCTTCTCCAACGTGCTCATCCTCGGCACCCGCGCGGAGCCCACCGACACCGCGCCCTGAGCGCCCCGCCGCGCCTGGGAGCGCCCGCGCCTTCCATGATAGCGTCGCGCTCATCCATGGCCTCGTCCACGCGCCTCCTCCCGCTCCTCGCCCTGCTCGGCGGCTGCGCCGGAGCCCCGCCGCCGCCGGTCACGCCTCGCGTTGCGCCGCGCCCGATCCTCCCGCCCCCGCCCTGGCAAGCGCGCCTCTCCGAGGCCGAGGGCTACGAGGTGAAATCGCCCCCGCCGCCGCCGGTCGTCATCCGCGGCGCGACCTTGATGCTCGCGACGGGCCGCAGCATCGCGCGCGGCACCATCATCCTCGACCGCGGCAAGATCGCCGTCGTCGCCGAGGGCGATCTCCCTGCCCCCGCGGGCGCCGTCGTCATCGACGGCTCGGGCAAGTTCGTCACGCCGGGCCTCATCGACACCCACTCTCACCTCGGCGTCTACCCGATGATCGGCGCCGCCGCGCACAACGACGGCAACGAGATGGTCGAGCCGCTCACCCCGCACGCGCAGACGGTCGACGCGTTCTGGCCGCAAGATCCAGGCATCGAGCGCGCCGTCGCCGGCGGCGTGACGGCGATCCAGGTGCTCCCCGGATCGGGCAACCTCATCGGCGGGCGCGCGGTGACGATCAAGCTGCGCCCCGCCGTGGGCACGCGCGAGATGCACGTCCCCGGCGCCGCCGACGGCCTGAAGATGGCGTGCGGCGAGAACCCCAAGCGCGTCTACGGCACGGCGCACAAGGCCCCGATGACCCGCATGGGCAACCTGGCCTTGCAGCGCAGCGCATTTCTCAAGGCCAAGAAGCTCATCGATCACTGGACCCGCTGGCACGATCAGGAGGCCCGGCGGATCGAGGGCGACTCGAAGAAGCGCGCCGCCTTCGAGGCCAAGCGCGAGGAGCGCGCCCAGCGCGACGCCTGGTGCCGCGCGAACGACGAGCCCGATCCCTGCGGCGCGTGGCGCGGCAAATGGTCCGAGTCCCCGCTCGAAGAGCCCACCCCCTCCGAGCCCATCGCCACGCCCGATCGCGACCCCGGGAGCGAGGCCCTCGCCGCTGCGATCGAGGGCCGCGTGCTCGTGCACATCCACTGCTACCGCGCCGACGACATGCTGGCGATGATGGCCCTCTCCGACGAGGTGGGCTTCCGGATCCGCTCCTTCCACCACGCGCTGGAGGCCTACAAAATCCGGGATCAGCTCGCCGCGCGCCAGATCGCCGTCTCCACCTGGGCCGACTGGTGGGGCTTCAAGCTGGAGAGCTTCGACGGCATCCCCGAGAACGCCGCGCTGGTGCACGAGGCGGGGGGTCGCGCCATCATCCACTCCGACTCGAGCGAGGGCATCCAGCGCCTGAACCAGGAGGCCGGCAAGGCCATGGCGAGCGGCCAGCGCACCGGCGTCCTGCTCAGCGAAGAGGACGCGATCCGCTGGGTGACGATGAACCCCGCCTGGGCCCTCGGCGTCGATCACCGCATGGGCTCGCTCGAGCCGGGCAAGGACGCCGACGTCGTGCTCTGGAGCAAGAACCCCTTCTCGGTCTACGCGCAGGCCGAGCGGGTGTGGATCGACGGCGCCCCGATCTACGAGCGCGGCAAGCTCCACTGGAGCGATTTCGAGCTCGGCCAAGCACCACGCCCACCCGCCCCGATCACGGCCCCCGCGCTGCTCCCCGGAGGTGCCCGTTGAAGCCTCATCGCCTCTTCGCCTTCGCCTCGCTCGCCGCGCTCGCGCTCACCGTACCGCGCGCAGACGCGCAGCCTGCGAAGGCCAAGCCCGCCGCGAAGCATGCGCCCTCCAAGCCCGCCGCGAAGACAGCGCTCGATCCCGTGCTCGCCTACACCGGCGCGACCGTCCACCTCGGCAACGGCGAGCTGCTCACCGACGCGACGGTGATCGTCTCCGCGGGCAAGATCCAGCAGGTCGGCAAGGCCCTCGCCGCGCCCCCGGGAGCGATCGTCCAGAGCGCGCGCGGCATGGTGATCACCCCCGGCCTCACCGACGCGCTCACCTCGATCGGCCTGGTCGAGGTCGACCTCGAAGAGCCCACGCGCGACGATCAGGAGAAGGGCGGCACCCCCCGCATCCACGCCGGCTTCCGCGCCGCCGACGGCTACAACCCGGCCTCGGTGATCATCGGCGTGAGCCGCGCCGAGGGCCTGTGCTCCGCCGGGGTGATCCCCATCGGAGGCTTGATCTCAGGGCAATCCGCGTGGGTGGATCTCGACGGATCCACCTCCGCCGAGGCCATCGCCCAGGCCCCGCTCGCGCTGCACGTCCGCCTCGACGCGAGCGCCGGCGGCGACGGCTTCGGCCACGCCAACGCCCTGATGCGCGTGCGTGAGGCCTTCGACGACGCGCAGAGCTTCGCGAAGAACCGCGCCGCCTGGGAGCGCAACCAGAGCCGCCCCTTCGCCCCGAGCCGCCTCGATCTCGAGGCCATGGTCCCCGCCCTCGAAGGCAAGCTCCCCGTCGTCTTCCACGTCGATCGCGCCGCCGACATCCTCGCGACCATCGCCCTCGCCAGGGCGCTCGCGCTGCGCCCGGTGATCGCCGGAGGCGCGGAGGCCTGGAAGGTCGCCGCCGCGCTCGCCGCGGCCAAGGTCCCGGTCTTCGTCTACCCGCTCCAGCAGCCGAGCAGCTTCGAGTCCCTCGGCGCGCGCGAGGACAACGCGGCGCTCCTCCACGCCGCCGGCGTGACGGTGGGCCTCTCCACCGGCGAGACCCACAACGCCCGCAAGCTCCGTCAGGTCGCGGGCAACGCCGTGCGCGGAGGCCTCCCTCACGAGGCGGCCATCGCCGCGATCACCCGCGTCCCCGCCGAGGCCCTCGGCGTGGGCGCGCGCTACGGCACGCTCACCGCGGGCAAGGTCGCGAACCTCGTCGTGTGGTCGGGCGATCCGCTGGAGATCGGGACGCGGGTGATGGAGCTCGTCATCCGCGGCAAGAAGGTCGCGCTGGAGAACCGCCAGAGCGCGCTGCTCGAGAAGTACCGAAGGCTCCCGCCGCGCTGATCAGGCGGGCGGCGCGCCTGCGGTGCCTGCGGTGCCTGCGGTGCCTGCGGTGACCAAGTGCCGATCGAGGAACGAGAAGGTGTGCTCCCAGCAGCGCCGCGCGTGCTCGCGCCAGACGAAGGCGTGGAAGGCGTGCACCTCCCCCGGGTAGTACTCGATCTCGGCGACCGCCCCGCGCCGATCGAGCGCCGCCTTCAGCCGGCGCGAGTCGTCGAGCAGCGGATCGCGCGTGCCGACGGGGATGAAGAAGCGCGGCAGCGGCCGATCGGGCACCGTGTCCTGCTCGAGGACCAGCAGCGGATCGGCGAGCTCCATGGCCTCGGCCGAGCTCCCGTGTGACGTGCGCAGGTAAGCGCTCGTCACCTCGGCGATGCGGTCCTGGATGAAGGCCGGGATGTTGCGATCCCTGCGGCTGAAGCGCCCCGGATCCGTGACCTGGAGCATGCCGCAGGCGGGCAGGACGATCTGCGGTACCACGCCGAGATCGAAGGCCTTGCGGGCCCACGGCTCGGGCCGCGCGTAGGTCGTCGCGAGCGAGAGCGACGTGACGAGGTTGGCCCCCGCGGACTCACCCGCGAAGATCAGCCGATCGAGATCGCCCCCGAAGCGCGCCGCGTTCTCGACGACCCACGCGAGGGCCGCGCAGCAGTCCTGCACCGCGGCCGGATAGGGGTGCTTCGGCGCGAGCCGGTAGTCGATGGTGAAGACCAGGTAGCCCTTGCGCGCGAAGGCCAGGGCCATGACCCAGTGCGTGTCCTTGGAGAGGATCCGGAAGCCGCCGCCGTGCACGTAGAGCACGACGGGCAACTTCCCGCGAGGGTCCACGGGCCGGTACACATCGAGCTGATGCTCGGGCACGCCCGCGCTCCCGTAGCGCAGATCGCGCGTCACCTCGACGCGGTGGCGCTCGGGCTTCGACAGCGGGTGCAGCCTCCCCGCCGAGGAGAGGCCGCGAAAGGCGCTGTCGACGATGAGCGAGCCGGCGCGGCGGCGGAGCTGGTGAAGGAGCCTCGTCTCGCCGCCGGTGCCGCTCTCGTGCTTCATTTCAGCCCAGGCTAGCGCAGCCCGGGCCTCCGCGACAGCTCACACCCGCGCCTTCAGCGCCTCGCGATCGACGACGACGATCCTCCGCCGATCGATCTCGATCACCCCCTTGCGCCGCAGATCGCCGAGCGTCAGCGTCACGGTCTCGCGGGTCGAGCCGATCATGTTGGCCATCTCCTGGTGGGTGAAGGGCGCGGCGATGAGGATCCCGCGCGGCTCGGGGATGCCCCAGCGCGCGCTGGCCTTCACCAGGAACTCCGAGAGCCGCGCCTCGACGTTGCGGAAGAGCATCGAGGCCAGGCGCTCCTCGGTGTCGTGGTGCCGCTCGACCAGCGAGGTGAGCAGCGCCGTCCCGAAGGCGTGATCCACCGAGGTGATCGCCCGGATCACCGGCAGCGGCACCAGCAGCGCCTCCACGTCCTCCGTGGCCACCGCGCTCTCGCGGTGCGCGCTCACGCCGCCGAGCCCGGCCTCGCCGAGCACGTCGCCCGCGCCGCGATACCCGAGCGCCAGGCTGCGTCCGTCGCCCATGGCCCGCGTGATCCGCAGGCGCCCCATCCCGAGGAAGGCGACGTGCCCGGCCTGCTCGCCCTGGGTGATCAGCAGGTGCCCCTTCTCGATGCGGGAGATGCTCCCCGCCTCCATCAGCGCCGCCAGGGACGCGTGCGACGCCGCGTTGCCGATGGGCCCCCGACGGATGATCCTCCGCTTCCGCGCGTCGAGCTCGGAGAGGGTGTCATTTGCCATGGTGCCCGGTGAAACCCACGCGCTCCGCGCTACGCTCGACATCGTCATTGGAAAGCCTCCTGCCGCTGGGGTGAGGTGCGGAGTCAAGCCCGGAATCGGAGCCGTCACCGCGCCTCGTGCGTTGTCTGACCAGACAAGTTCTACGTCGCATCTGGCCGGATTAATAAGCCAAAGTGCAATTCGCTAGGACACTAAATGTCCGTGTTTGGAGGCCGACGAAGCCAAACCGGCCATCGTAGCACAATTCATCCGTTCAGTGCCTATCGTGGCCCGATCCCGGGCACAAAAGGGCGGACAGGCAACGCCCGGATGCGGAGGATTTTCGTACGGGGAGGCGGGGCGGACAAAAGGGGCCAGGAGGCCCCTCGGGGGCGGGCTCAGGAGCGGTAGTTCGGCGCTTCCTCGGTGATGATCACGTCGTGCACGTGGCTCTCGCGGAGGCCCTGCGAGGTGATCCGCACGAAGTGCCCGTTCCGGCGCAGCTCGGCGATGGTCGCGCAGCCGGTGTAGCCCATGCCGGCGCGCAGGCCGCCGACGAGCTGGTAGAGGATCGATCCGAGCGATCCGCGGTAGGGCACGCGCCCCTCGATGCCCTCGGGCACCAGCTTCTCGTCGGCCGCGCCGCCCTGCCCGTAGCGATCCTTCGAGCCCTTGCGCATCGCCCCGAGCGAGCCCATCCCGCGGTACACCTTGTAGCTGCGGCCCTGGTAGAGCACGAGATCGCCCGGCGACTCGTCGGTGCCCGCGAAGAGCGAGCCGATCATCACCGCGCTCGCGCCCGCGGCGATGGCCTTGGTCACCTCGCCCGAGTACTTGATCCCGCCGTCGGCGATGATCGGCAGATCGTGCCGCTCGGCCGCGCGGGCGCAGTCGGAGATGGCGCTGATCTGCGGCACCCCCACGCCCGCGACGACGCGCGTGGTGCAGATGCTCCCGGGGCCGATGCCCACCTTGACCGCGTCGGCGCCCGCGGCGACGAGCGCCTCGACGGCCTCGGCCGTGGCCACGTTGCCGGCGATCACCTCGAGCAGCGGGTACTTCTTCTTCACCCGCTTCACGACCTCGATCACCCCGCGCGAGTGCCCGTGCGCGGTGTCGACGACGATCACGTCCACCCCCGCGGCGACCAGCGCGTCACAGCGCTCGTCGCAGTCGGGCCCGGGCCCGATGGCCGCGCCCACCCGCAGGCGACCCTGCTCGTCCTTGATCGCCTCGGGGTTGCGATCGGCCTGGAGGAGATCTTTGATGGTGATGAGGCCGACGAGCTTGCCCGCGTCGACCACGAGCAGCTTCTCGATCCGGTGGTGATGCAGCAGCTCCTTGGCGTGCTCGTTGGAGACGCCCGGCGGCACCGTCACCAGCTCCGAGGTCATCAGCGCGTGCACCGGCTGATCGAGCTTCTTCTCGAAGCGGATGTCGCGCGCCGTGAGGATGCCGACCGGGCGATCGCCCTCGACCACCACCGGCACGCCGCTGATGTCGTGCTCGTTCATCACCGCGAGCGCCTCGCGCAGCGACTGGTTCGGGCCGACGGTGACGGGCGAGGTGATCATCCCGCTCTCGGCGCGCTTCACGCGCTCGACCTCGCGCGCCTGCCGCGCGGGCGGCAGGTTCTTGTGGAGGATGCCGATGCCCCCGGCGCGGGCCATGGTGATCGCCGTGCGCCCCTCGGTCACCGAGTCCATCGCCGAGCTGAGCAGGGGGATGTTGAGCTGGATCTTCCGGGTCAATCGGGTCTTCACGTCGACCTCGCCCGGCAGCACCTCGCTGTAGGCGGGGACGAGGAGGACATCATCGAAGGTCAGGCATTCGCGGAGCTTGTCGTCGAGCATGGGCACCTCGGTGGGCGCCCGGTCTAGCGCAGCGCGGAAAGGGACGCTACGCGCTCAAGGCCCGACCTGGAGCAGCTCGCCGCCGACGAGCCCCTTCAGCACCTCGCCGTGGGTCGCGCTGCCGAGGCCGATCTCCACCGCGCGCCGCTCCCCCGAGGCCAGCGTCACGAAGCCCTTGCCGTCGTGCTCGTCGCTGAGCGCCCAGAGCGGCAGCAGCACCGCGTCCTGCTTCAGCACCGAGTCGATCTCCGCGCGCACCGTCCCGCCCGGGCGCAGGCCGTCGGGCTGCTCGGCGAGATCGAGCGTCACCGAGATCTCCTTCAAATTCCCCTCCGGCGTCTTCGTCCCGTAACGCTCGTTGCGCGTCGTCGCGAAGCTGTCCTTCCTGGCGACCTTGGCCGGGATCACCTTGTCGGCGATGGACACGACGTACACGCGCGCCACGTCCCCGATCTGGATCCGCGCGGCGTCGCGCGGGCGCACCCAGAGCACGGCCTCGAAGGCGCTGAGGTCCGGCAGCTCGAGCAGCTTGTCCCCGGCGCGGCAGACGCGCCCCGGCTCGGCCTTGGCGCGCACGTAGTTGAGCAGCACGTAGGGCCGGTAGACCACACCGTCGGCCGGGGCCTTGATCGCCATGCGATCGAGCGCCGTCTTGTTCTCGCTCACGATGTCGGACGCGGTCTTGATCTTGATGTCCGCGACCTCCAGCATCGTCTTGCGCTTCTTGGCGAACGCGTCGAGCGCGCCCGTCGCCAGCTTCAGCTCCAGCTCGGCCGAGGCCTTCTGCACCTCGGCCTTCTTGCGATCGAGCTCGGAGATCAGGTTCACCCCCTCGACGAGGCGGAGCTTGGCCTCCTCCACCGCCATCTGCCGCCGCTTCTGCTCGAGCTCCAGCGAGATGCGCTCGGTCAGCAGGCCCTGCTCGATCTTCACCCGATCGGCCTCGGCCACGGCCAGATCGCTCATGGTGGTGCGCAGGTTCTCCTGCACGTCGGAGATGTCGAGGGTGGCGATCACGTCGCCGGCCTTCACCGGTGATCCATCGGGCAACACCGTCTTCACCGTCATGATGTCGACCCGCGGCACCTTGGGCACGGGGATGACCACGCTCTTCTTCGGCGAGAGCTCGCCGTGGAAGCTCTGCTCGGCGACGAGCGGGCCCTTCGTCACCGTCGCCGTCGCCATGGGCGCGGCCTTGCGCGAGCAGCCGGGCGAGAGCGCCGCGATCGAAAGGAGCGCGACGAGCGTGACGAGGCTTCGGGGCGCGCGCATCACTCGCCTCGCAGGGCCTCGATGGGGTTGAGATCGGCGGCCCGCTTGGCGGGGACGAGGCCCGAGGTCACGCCCACCGCGACGGAGATCAGCACGGCGACCGCCAGCGCCTGCCAGGCGAAGACCGCGGGTATGCCCATGATCTGCGCGGCCACGAAGGCCGCAGAGAGGCCGAGCACCGCGCCCACCGCGCCGCCGAGCACGCAGATCATCGTCGACTCGAGGAGGAACTGGAACAGCACGTCCCGCCGCGTGGCGCCGATGGCCCGGCGCACGCCGATCTCCGCGACCCGCTCGCTCACGTTGGCCAGCATGATGTTCATCACCCCGATGCCGCCGACGAGGAGCGAGATCGCGGCGATGGCCGTGAGCACGGCCGTCATGATGTTCTGCGTCTCCTTGCGCCGCTCGAGCAGCTCCTCCGGCGAGATCACCTCGAAGTCCTTCGCGCCGCCGTGGAGGTTCGCGAGCAGGCGATCGGCGACGTGCTTGGCGGGCAGGGTCTCCTCGATCGTGTCCATGCGGATGGAGATGAGATCGAGATCGCCGTAGATCCGCGGTGGTTCGAGCAGCTCGCGCAGCGCCGGGTAGGGCACGACGATGCTCTTGTCGTAGCTGACCTCGCCCCCGGCCTCGCCCTCGGCGCCCGCCGCGCGCGGGGCGAGCACGCCCACCACCTCGAACCAGGCGTAGTCGACGCGGATCCACTTGCCCACCGCGTCGTCGCCGAAGACCCGCTGCGCGAGCGCGCTGCCGAGCACCGCGAAGGCGCTGGCCTGCTGCTCGTCCCACACCGAGAGCCTGCGCCCCTTCGCCACCTGGAGCTTGCTGGCGTCGAAGACCTGCGCCGTCACGCCGATGACCTTGAGCTCGGTGGCCGGCACCGGGAGGTTCGAGACCTTGGGCGCGTAGATGGCCCGCGTGGCCACCGCGCGGTCTCCGCCGAGCGCCGCCGAAAGCGCCCGCGCGTCGGCGCGCGAGAGGCCGACGCTGACGTTGACCAGATCGGAGAGGCCCTGGTCCTTGGGCGGCGCGCTGCGGATGTGCAGGCTCGTCGCGCCCATCGCCTCGATCCCCGCGAGGATCTGCCGCTGCGCGCCCTCCCCGATCGAGACCATGCTCACCACCGAGCCCACGCCGAAGACCACGCCGAGCAGCGTGAGCAGCGTGCGGAGCGGGCTCGATCGCAGCTGGACCAGGCCCTCGGAGAGGGCGATGAAGCCGGCCCTCATGGCTCCACCCGGACCTCGAGGCCGGTGCTGAAGAAGGCCGGCGAAGGATCGATGTCGGCGATCACCGGATAGACCTTCTCGCGCGCGTCGGGCAGCTCGTCGTCCCCGCGGAGGAAGCCGACCTCCTGCGGAAAGGGCAAGATCGCCCGCACCACCCCGACCACCCGCCGCTCGTCGTCGGGGAGGCGCACGTTGATCTTCTGCCCGACGGAGAAGGCGCTGATCCGGTGCTCGGGGATCAGCGCCTCGACGCTCAGGCGATCGTCCTCGGCGACGTAGGCGAAGGGCGTGCCCGAGGGCATGTCGTCGGGCTTCTGCACCTTGCGCCGCGCGTGGTTGAGGTAGGCGTAGCGCACCAGGCCCGCGTGCGGCGCGAGCACGTGGGTGCGCCGCTCGTAGGCGTTGTAGCGCTCGATGCTGTTGTTCCAGTCGTCGGCGCGCACGTCGAAGAAGACCAGCTCGGCGGCGGCGCTCTGCCCCTGCGCGGCGGCCAGCCTCGCCGAGGCCTCGGCCTCCACCTTGGCGCGGGAAGCGCCGAGCTTGAAGAGCGAGAGATCGCGCTCGGAGACCAGCCCGGCCCGGCCGAGATCCAGCTCGGCGTTCTCCTGCGCGAGGCGCTTCACCGCGGCGGCGGACCGGCGCTGACGCGCGTCCTCGTCGTTGCGGTTCCTGGCGCTCTCCAGGTCGGCCTTGGTCTCGGCGACGCGCTTCTTGATCCAGGGCAGCGCCTCCTCGTTGCTGAACTCGAAGCGCCCGACCTCCTGGTCCTTCTGCACCGTCGACCCGTCCGGCACGAGCGAGATCAGCTTGATGTTCGAGCTGCGGCTGTTCCAGCCCTTCATCCGGAACACGTTGGGCGGCGCGTGCAACGATGTTGCCTTGCGTGGAACGATGGTCCCGTAGTAGCCCCGATCGGCCAGCGAGGCGGCGAGCTTGCTCTCCGGGCGCGGGGCCTCGCGCGGCCGACAGGCGGCAGCAGAGAGGACCAGCAGGGCGAGCGCCGCGCTACGCAAGGGCGCGCTCCCCGCGGTCGTGGCAGCGGCCGTCGATGACGTCGATGCAGCGCTCGGCGGCGCGGCCGACGCCGGGATCGTGGGTCACCAGCACCACGGTGAGGCCGAGCTCCCGGCGCAGCTCGCTGAAGAGGCCCATGATCTGGGCGTGCGCCGAGGTGTCGAGGTTCCCGGTGGGCTCGTCGGCGAGCAGCAGGCGCGGGCGGTTGACCAGCGAGCGGGCGATGGCCACGCGCTGCTGCTCGCCGCCGGAGAGCTGCGTCGGCCGGTGCCCGAGCCGGTGCCCGAGGCCGACGCGCGCGAGCAGCTCGGTGGCCCGCTCGCGGTAGAGCGCGCGCGGCACGCGCTGGTAGCGCATGGGCAGCTCGACGTTGGCGAGCACGTCGAGGTTGGGGATCAGGTGGAAGCGCTGGAACACGAAGCCGATCGCCTGGCCGCGCAGGTGCGAGCGCTCGTCGTCGCCGAGCTGCCCCACCTCGCGCCCCTCGAAGCGATAGCTGCCGGTGGTCGGCTGATCGAGCAACCCGATGATGTGCATCAGCGTCGACTTGCCCGAGCCCGAGCGCCCCATGATGGCCACGTAGTCGCCCGCGCGGATCAAAAGCTCCACGCCGTGGAGCACGGGCACCTCCACCTCACCGGTGCGGTAAGCCTTGCCCACGCCGCTGAGCTCGACCAGCGCTTCGCCGGGCGCGACGCTCATCGGACGCTCACCTTGAGCACCTCGTGCAGGTCGCCCCGCGCGGTGAGCAGATCGGTTCGGGCGGTGAGCACGTCGACGCGGGCGCGCAGCTCGTTGGTCGTCGCCGTGTCGAGATCGCGCTGGAAGCGCACCACGTCGGGCAGGGTGGCGAGCCCGCTCTTGTACTTGTCGCGCTGCACGTCGAGCTTCTTCTGCGCGAGATCGACGAGGCGCACGGCGAGCTCGAGCCGCGCTCGCCGCGCCCGGATCCGCGTCGCCGCGTCGCGCACCGCCGTCGTGGCGTCCACCTCCGCGTCCTGGATCTGGAGGCTTCGCTGCGCATATTCGGTGCGGGCCCGCCGCACCCGCGCCGCGTCGGGCCCGCGCGAGAAGGGGAACGAGAAGCGCAGGCCGGCGCGCACCCGCGGATCGCCCGGCACGGGCAGCGCGTTCGCGTCGCGCCCCGCCGCGAGCCCGAGGCTGCCGAAGGCGTCGAGCTGCGGGAGCCCGCGCCGCTCGTCCGCGTCGACGCCCACCCTGGCGCGATCGGCCGCGAGCCGGGCCACGAGCACGGCGGGGCTGCGCGTCACGGCGACGCCGATGGAGTCGGCCTCGTTCGGCTCTGCGACCGCGGAGGCGTCGATGCTCGACGTGGCCTCGACCGTGGCGTCGAGCGGCAGCACCAGCAGCCTCCGCAGCGCCGAGCGCGCGAGCGCGAGGTTCTCCTCGGCGCGGCTCATCGCGTCCTCGAAATTGACGACGTTCTCCTCGACGATGTAGATCTCGCCGGGCGCGAGCAGCCCCCGCTTGATGTTCTCGCGCGTCTCGTCGAACTGCGAGCGGGCCCGATCGAGCGAGCGCCGCCGCACCTCCACGTCGGCGCGGGCGAAGGCCAGGTTCCAGTACGCCCGATCGACCGACGAGAGCAGCGTGTTGAGCTGCGCGCGGAACTGCTCGCGGGCGATCTTCACGTCGAGGTCGGCCTGGCGGAGATCGGCCGCGCCGCCCGGCTGATAGCCGCCGCGGAGCAGCGCCTGCGAGAGCTCGATCGACAGCGCGCTCTGCGCCTCGGGGTTCCCCGCGACGCCGGCCGTGGTGGTGGCGGTGGCGGTGAGGCTCTGCCCGTAAGGGCTCGTGTAGCTGAGCCTGGCCGTCGCATCGACGGCGCCCTGCTTGTCGCCCGCGAGGTTGCGCCCCGCGGTCTCGACGAGGAGCTCCGGCAGGTAGGGCCGGCGCGCGGCCTCGGCCGCCGCGCCGAGGCGCGCGCGCTCCATGTTGGAGACGAGGAGCGAGAGGTTGCGCTCCGCCGCGAGCCGCAGCGCGCCGTCGTGGCTGAGGGGTCGCACGTCCCCCGCCGACGCCGCGCGGGAGCCGCCGACGAGCGCGGCGGCGAGGGCCACACCGAGCAGGAAGATCCGGGGCCGCATCCGCCGATTCATACCACGGCGACGGTGGCGCGCCCCGCCGGCAGATCCTCGATCAAGCGCGCGATCGCCGCGCCGACGACGGCGGCGCCGCCTCCGCGCGGTGCTCGATCGCCGCCCGCCCCTCCGGCGTGTCGGGCCGGGGGATGCTGATCTTGATGCGCGCCCCACCGAGCGGGCTCGCCTCGGCCTCGATCGACCCGCCGTGGTCGACGATGATCTTCTTCACGATGCTCAGCCCGAGCCCGGTCCCATCGCGCTTGGTGGTCACGTAGGGATCGAAGACCGCGTCGCGCATCTCCGCGGGGATCCCCGGCCCATCGTCGTCGACGCAGATCACGTAGCGCTCGGCCTCCGCTTCGGCGAAGACCCTCACTTTCCCCTGCCCGCCGCGCCGCTTCGGATCGTCCCGCAGGGCCTGCGCGGCGTTCTGGATCACGTTGCCGAGCACGCGGTGGAGCATCTCCCGATCGATGGCCGCCGGCATCGGCCCCCGGGGCAGCTCGAAGTCGAGATCGATCTTCGCCCCGGGCACGCGGCTCTTCTTGCCGCTCTCCTCCCCCTCGTCCGGCCCCTCCGCCGCGAAGTGCTCGCGCTGCTCGGCGAGGAACTCCGCGAGATCCGAGGGCGCGAGCTCGGCCCGCGGCAGCCGCGCGAAGCTCGAGAACTCCCCCACCAGGCGGCGCAGCGTGCCCACCTCTTCTTCGACCACCTCGTAGGTCGTCTGGAGGATGCGCTTGTACGCCGCGTCGTCCCCTCGATAGCGCCGGTGACACTCCTCCACCGAGAGCTGGATCGGCGTGAGCGGGTTCTTGATCTCGTGCGCCAGCCGCCGCGCCACCGCCTGCCACTCGCTCACCCGCCGGAGGAACTCCACCCGCGCCCGGCTCTTGCCGAGCTCCTCCAGCATCCGATCGAAGGCGCGCCCCAGCTCGGCCACCTCGTCGTTGCCCGCGAGCCCGACGCGCACCGAGAGGTCGCCCTCGGCGACGGGCCGTGTCGCCGCGAGCAGCGTCCCGATCCGCCGCGTCACCGGCCGCACCACCAGCACGCCCGCCCCCACCGCGAGCAGCAGCGTCCCCGCGAGCAGCACCGCCGCCGCGTTGATGTACGTCGCCTGGAGCCTCCCCTCCCGGTGCGCGCGCTCGAGCTGCTTGTAGGCCTGCACGAAGGCCTGGAGCGACTCCAGCTCGTCGAAGCGGGCCCGCGGCGCGCCGAGCACCGCGACGACCACCAGCGCCTCGCCTTGCCCCTCCGCGTCGCAGTCCGGCGCCTCCGCGCTCACCCCCCCGAGCAATCGTTTGACCTCCAACGTTCTCTCCCGCTCGACGTCCACCGGCCGCCGCCGCTGCCCGACCAGCGCCCCCGCGCAGCGCTCCACCCGCAGCTCCACCAGCGCCGGGTGCGCCTGGAACACCCGCCCGAGCTCCGCGTCGATCGCCGCCTTCTCCCCGCTCGCCGCCGCCCGCCTGAGCGGCTCCGCCCCCGCGATGGCCTGCGCCTCCCACTTGAGCCCCTGCTTGGTGACCTTGACCAGATCGGCGTAGACCCCCTGCGCCTGCTCGATCCGCGAGCCGAACTCCGGCTGAAACGCGGTGTCGGAGACCCGGGCGATCAGCGCCCGCGAGATGAGCAGCGCGGCGACGAGGGGGATGAGGGCCGTGACGAGGATGGCGAAGACGACGCGTCGAGCCGTCGTGCCGAAGAAGCGCATGCCGCCATGCTAGGAGCGATCGCGCGGCGCAGGGAGCTACTCGACGGTGACGGTCTTGGCCAGGTTGCGCGGCTGATCCACGTCGTTCCCCTTCAGGTTGGCGACGTAATACGCGATGAGCTGGAGCGGCAGCACCGTGAGCAGCGGCAGCACGTCGTCGGCGACCTTGGGGATCCACACGAAGTGCTGCGCCAGCTCCATCACCGCCTCGTCGCCCTTGGTGGCGACGGCGATGACCTGCCCCTCGCGCGCCCGCACCTCCTGCACGTTGGAGAGCATCTTGTCGTAGTGCGCGTCGCGCGGGCAGATGGCGATCACCGGGAGGTTCTCGTCGATGAGGGCGATGGGCCCGTGCTTCATCTCCCCCGCGGCGTAGCCCTCGGCGTGGGCGTAGGAGATCTCCTTCAGCTTGAGCGCCCCCTCGAGGGCGATCGGGAAGCCCAGGCCGCGGCCGAGGAAGAGCACGTCCTTGGCGTGGGTGAGCTTCTTGGCGATCACGTGCACGTAGTCGGCGTCCCCGAGCACGTCGCGCATGTGGCTGGGCGCCTCCCACAGCGCCTGGAGGATGCCCTGGGCCTGCTCCTTGACCAGCGTCTCCCGACGTCGTCCAAGGTAGACGCTGAGCAACAGCAGGGCCGCGAGCTGCGCCGTGAAACACTTGGTGCTCGCCACGCCGATCTCCGGGCCCGCGTGCGTGTAGAGCGCGCCGTCGGCGAGGCGGGGGATGGCGCTGTCGACGACGTTGCAGATGGCCAGCACCTTGGCGCCCGCGGCCTTGGCCGTCTTGACGGCGACGAGGGTGTCGACCGTCTCGCCCGACTGGCTGATGGCGACGACGAGATCGTTCTTGAAGAAGATCGGCTCGCGGTAGCGGACCTCGCTGGCCAGCTCGACGACAGCGGGCACCTTGGCGATCTTCTCGACCCAGTAGCGCCCGGCGAGGGCGGCGTGGTGGCTCGTGCCGCAGGCCACGAAGTAGACGCGCCCGATCTCCTTCGCGAACTCCGGCGTGACGCCGATCTCGGCGGCGTACACATCCCCGTTCTGGAGATCGAGCCGACCGCGCAAGGTCGCCTCGATGACGTCGGGCTGCTCGTGGATCTCCTTGAGCATGAAGTGCTTGTAGCCACCCTTCTCGGCCTGCACGTGGCTCCAGTCGATGTGGCGGACGCGGCGCTCGACCTTGTCGCCCCCCACGCTCTCGACGCGGTACTGGCTCTGGCGCAGCTCGGCGATGTCGCCGTCTTCCATGAAGATCATCTCGCGGGTGTGGGCGAGGAGGGCGGGGATGTCGCTGCCGCAGAGCATCTCGTCCTGGCCGATGCCGATGACGAGGGGCGAGCCGTTGCGCGCGGCGACGACCACGTCGGGCTCGTTGCGCGAGACGACGGCGATGCCGTACGCACCGACGACGCGGCGGAGGGCGCGGCGCGTCGCCTCGAAGAGCGAGGGCGCGCCGGTGTTGAGCTCGCGGTGGATCAGGTGCGCGACGATCTCGGTGTCCGTGTCGGAGAGGAACTTGACGCCCTGGGCCTCGAGCTCGGCGCGGACGGCGACGTGGTTCTCGATGATGCCGTTGTGCACCACGGCGACGGGGCCGGCGGCGTGGGGGTGGGCGTTGACCTCGCTCGGGCGCCCATGCGTGGCCCAGCGGGTGTGGCCGATGCCCGTCGTGCCGTTGAGGGTGCGCTTCTCGAGGGCGTCGCTGAGCTTGACCAGCTTGCCGAGGGTGCGGACGATTTCGATGCCCTTGCCGTCGTGAATGGCAATGCCCGCCGAGTCATAGCCGCGATATTCGAGCTTGCGCAGGCCGTCGACGATGATGGGTGCTGCGCTCTTCGAGCCGACATATCCGACGATCCCGCACATCTTGCGCCTCTTCCGGGGTGAGTGGTCACCTGGGATGATGCCACGATCGGGCCCGCGCGGCACACACTACGTCGCCCCGCCCGTCGCCTTCGCCGCATTCGCGGCCGCAATGCCAGGAGGATCCGCGATCCGGAGCGACCAGATCAGCGCGGTCACGAAGGCCACCGCGGCGACGAGCGAGGCGAGCGCGAAGGTGACGGTGCCCCCGGATCGCCGGTAGATCGTGCTCCAGACGAGCATGCCCCCCACACCTCCCGCGGCGATGACCGCCGAGAAGAGCCCCTGCGCGGTGGCCAGCGCCCCGGCCGGCGCGCGCTCGCGGGTGTAGGCGAGGCAGGCGATCCACATCAGCCCGAACGAGAGCGCGTGCAGCGGCTGGAGCGCGAGGAGCACGGGAAAGCTCGGCACGAAGGCGATGACGGCCCAGCGCAGCGAGGCGCCGAGGAGCGCCGCGGCGATGAGGCGGGGTGTCGAGGCGCGGCGAAAGAGCGGCGCCGATCCGGCCATGAGCGCGACCTCGGCGACGACGCCGAAGGCCCAGGCGAGCCCCACCCGGTCATCGGAGACGCCACGATCTCGGAGGTGGAGCGAGAAGCAGAGGTCGTAGCAAGCGTGGGCGATCTGCGAGAGAAATGCGACGACGAGGAAGAGGCGATAATCGGGCGCCGCGAGCAGCGCGCGGGCATGCGCGAGCGCAGGGACGGGCGGAGCCTTGGCGCGAGCGGGGATGGCGAGAGATGCGAGGAGCGCGGCGAAGAGGGCGACGGTGACCGCGACCGGGAGGGCGCTCGGGCTCGCAGGATCGAGGGTGCGGCCGGCGACGAGGACGGCGAGGAGGAAGCCGAGCGACCCGATGAGGCGAACGCGCGCATAGCTGGTGCTCGTGCCGCGCACCTCATCCATGGTGGCGACGTCGGCGAGCATGATCATCGGCGAGCGAAAGAAGGCGAAGACGAGGCAGACGAGGAAGAGCGCGGCGAGGCCGAGGGGGTGACCAAGCAGCGAGGCCGACGCGATGACGGCAAACGCGAGAAAGGCGCCCGCGCAGGCGATGTGGAGGAGGGCGCCGTGCAAGGCAAATGCGTCCGCGGCGAGGCCAAAGAGCGGCGGCCCGAGGAGGCCCATGGCCGGGACGGTGGCAGAGACGAGCCCCATGGAGAGGCCCTCGATGCCGCGCGCCTCGAGCCAGCGAGGAAAGAAGGGGAGATGAAGGCCGAGCGCGGCGAAGCTCGCCAGGTAATAGAAGCGAAGGGGGACGAGCCGGCGCGCCACGGGGCGAGGTGTAGCCGCGCGCTCGGGTTTGCTCAATCCCCCGCGCCGAGGAAGGTCAAATCCACCACGAGGGGCAGAGAGATCAACGAGCGTGAGCTCCCCGCCGGGTCGCTCCACAGATACTCTACCTGCAACTCCGGCCCGATACAGAAATGCCTCACCAACCATCCTTCTTCATCGCCCGACACGACTGGCAAGAAGGCGAGGTGCCCGCCCACCCCGTAGAGGCCTGCGGCCTCGGGTGCGCCGGGGATCGTTCGATAAGACAGGCGGAGGCCGGTTCGCACATCCATGCTCGAGCTGGCCCAGTAGAGATAATCCACGTCTCCGGCCAGGCGGAATATCCCCTTGTGGGTCCGGCTGTCCAGGCCTCCGCCCAGGGAGGGCATCACCTGGAGGAAATGGTGAGAGCGACCGCGGAAATCCACCGGGGTGCCGATGCCCAGTCCGAAGGTCGTCTCCACGCCCACCTTTCCCTGACTGTCGATGGTCGGGCCTATCGCGGCGCGCAGGGTCGTCGCCCCGCAGCCGGTCAGGAGCAGCGCGCTCGGCAGGGCGAGGATCGCGGCCCGCGCGGGCCTTCGGAGGGGCATG
>Ga0075163_10004785_pt1 | contig 18119 bp, 15 predicted proteins | sample JI1023141ADNA_FD_71478 | JGI IMG/M metagenome (GOLD analysis project Ga0075163, IMG submission 71478) | Wastewater effluent complex algal communities from Wisconsin, to seasonally profile nutrient transformation and Carbon sequestration -... | ecosystem: Engineered > WWTP > Effluent > Algae...
TAAATTCACCCTTCAAATGGAAACCACTGCTTCCGAACCGATTCGTCTTACGCAATACAGTCATGGTGCGGGTTGCGGCTGCAAAATTGCTCCGGCGATATTGGACAAAATCTTGCATAGCAACGAAGCCCCACCCATGACCTACGACGCGGGAAAACTCCTTGTCGGGAACGATTCCCGCGATGACGCTGCCGTGTATGACATTGGCAACGGGCAAGCACTCATCAGCACGACGGACTTTTTTATGCCGATTGTGGATGATCCGTTTGATTTTGGACGCATAGCGGGTGCAAATGCAATCAGTGATGTCTATGCTATGGGTGGTACGCCGACGATGGCGATTGCAATTCTGGGCTGGACGCTGGACAAATTGCCGCCGGAGATTGCAGGGCGTGTGATTGCGGGTGGGCGGCACGTGTGCGCTGAGGCGGGAATACCGCTTGCGGGCGGGCATAGTATTGACAGCCCGGAGCCAATGTTTGGTCTGGCAGTAAGCGGTCTTGTACCTATTGCAAACATCAAGCAAAATAACACTGCCGAAGCCGGAAATCTGCTTTTTCTAACGAAACCACTTGGCGTTGGAATTTTGACGACTGCCGAGAAGCGTGGTATCTTGCGGGACGAAGACAAAGGACGTGCTGCCGAGCAGATGATGCGATTGAATAGCGTTGGCACTGCTTTGGGTAAATGCGTCGGAGTACGTGCCATGACGGACGTGACAGGTTTCGGACTACTGGGACATCTGACGGAAATGTGCGCCGGAAGCGGTGTTCGCGCAGAAATCCGCTTTGCTGACGTTCCCACGTTACCGAACTTAGCGTATTACCTTGAGCAGAAATCTGTTCCGGGCGGCACGGGACGAAATTTCAACAGCTACGGCAGCAACATTGCTCCACTGACCGATAATCAACGCAACATCCTTTGCGACCCCCAAACAAGCGGCGGATTGCTTGTCGCCGTGAGTACCGACGCTTTTGACGAGGTACGCACAATTCTTTCCGAAGCGGGATTATCGGAGTTTACTACCCCAATAGGGAGATTAGTTCTGGCTGACAAAACGTTGCCATTGATTACAGTGGAATAGCAAGCAAACAGTTACAAAGGAAAAGGCTGCTTCCTCATCATTAGAGAAAGCAGCCTTTTTTTATTCTATTCTGTGTCGTTAATGTGAGCCGATGATTACACTACTTCTTCGGCTACTGCCATCGCCGCAGCGCGGGGAGCGGGCATGCCTTGAAGGTGCTCCGGCTGATTTTTAATCCATGTCTCATTGTCTTCATCCAGCAAATGCTTCGGAACAGGACGTAAATCCCAGACCAAGCCAACAAACGACAGCATTTTCAGCGTGTAGTAGGTAATGTCCAATTCCCACCAGAAGAATCCGTTGCGAGCGGAGGATTGAAAGCGGTGGTGGTTATTGTGCCAGCCTTCACCAAGAGTGATGAGAGCAAGAACGAAGTTATTACGACTCGTGTCGGTCGTAACATAACGTCTGCCGCCCCACGTATGGGAAAGCGAGTTGATAGTAAACGTGCCGTGCCAGCAAAGCACCGTGCTGATGCACAATCCCCAGACCAAGCCCGGAACACCTGCAATGAGGAACATCGCAACACCCCAAACGACGGGCGGTACAAGAAAATTCTTGTTCAGCCAGACTAATTCGGGATAGCGAAGTAAGTCACGAACATAGTGTTCTTCGGTTTGGTTGTTTTGATCGCTCAAAATCCAACCCACGTGCGACCACCAAAAACCATCTTGTGGTGAGTGGGTATCGTCCTCTTGGTCGGAGTGCGTGTGGTGATGACGGTGATGCGAAGCCCACCAAATCACACCTTTTTGAACCGAACACATTGCCAAAAAGGCAAGTACAAACTGGAACGCGCGGCTTGTGGAGTACGTGCGGTGCGAGAAATAACGGTGATAGCCACCGGTCACACCGAACATTCGCACGGCATAGCCGGCAGCTGCAAGCGCCACATACCACCACGAAAACTCAATAAAAAACGCAGCAAAACAACCAATATGCAGCGCCCAGAAAGGGAGCGTACTCGGTCGGAAGTAATAGAAAGCAGAACGCTTCGTTTCCATGAAGCATACCCTCGAATAGTGAAACAAGTTACTGATAGTATAAAAACTTCAACAACCGAGAGGGCTTTCGCACGAAACTTTTCGTGTGCGCGGTCTCCGCCAAAGCTCGTCCACATAGCAATATGAACGGGAAACGACGGCAAGAAGCAGACTCAATAAGTATCTGCGAAAATCCTTGGGACGGCTGGGCTGTTTTTCAATGTTTGGGGCATTTGCCGAAAACGTTATACAAGCGTAAAGATACGGCGATTTTTGACAAAATCCAATTATTTGTCCTGCTATGCTAGCCGACTACTTGTCCTTACGCAGTCATTGATACACTCTCCAAGAGTTCCCTATAGCACGCTAACCGAACACGACGAAAAAGACATCGTTCGGATTCTATATTTTCTGACTCGTTTGGCTTTTTAACACCCCTTAACGCTTTTTTCTTCGGCATTCTCCGAAAAACAGCTAATTTTAAGGCTTTGTAAACTCAACAACGTTCTCTTCTCAGTACCCCATAGACGCTAAATCTAAACTTTTACCTCAACCAATACAAAACTCTATGAACACAAAGCAACTCAACCGCGCATTTGCGGCGTTGGTGTTCGTGATTTCGCTCACGACGTATATGCTCACCGTGCAAAAAACGGTGCCGTTTTGGGACTGCTCCGAATTTACGGCAGCCACGGTTTATCAGCAAGTTCCCCATCCTCCGGGCGCACCGCTCTTCCTTATGGTCGGTAAACTCTTTCACCAATTCATTCCCTTCGGCGATCCGGGTTGGCGGGTGAACCTTGTGTCGGTGGTAGCGACAGCCTTTTCTGTGCTGCTTTTGTACTCAATTACGGTCATGGCAATTGTGAACATTCGTGGGAAGCGTCCCGAAACTTTTGCTGAGGCGCTTGCCGTCTTTGGCTCGGCGGCAGTGGGCGCTCTGGCGTTCAATTTTAGCGATACGTTGTGGTTCAATGGCGTGGAATCAGAGGTATATGCGGCTTCGACACTTTTTGTGGCAGTGATTGTCTATTTGATGATGCGCTGGAATGAAGAGGCTGATAACGCAGGACACGAGCGGTATTTGCTCCTCATTGCATACCTTATCGGTCTATCCACAGGCGTTCACCTCTTGAGCGTGTTGACGATTTTCTCTATCACGATGGTCGTTTATTTCCGTAAATACGAAGTTACATTGCGCAGTTTTATCGTGATGACTGTTATTGGCTTGGTAGTATTTGCACTGGTTTATCCGGGGATTGTGAAGTTTTTCCCCGCGCTTCTGGGCGGCGACCTTCCTTTGCGCAATGCCGCAAAAGAATATGCCGTCAAAGATAGCCCGCTCATGCTTATTCTCGCAATCTTGCTTTTGGGCGGTGCGGGATATGGTGTTTGGTATGGACGCGCAAAGAGCCACCCCATCATCGGTCTGGCGTGCAGCGCATTTTTGCTGATGGTTGTTGGTTACAGCACCTACACGCAAATCCTCATTCGCTCCAATGCAAATCCGCCGATGAATGAAAACGCGCCCACCAATCTCAACAAACTTGTTTCGTATCTGGGACGTGAGCAATACGGCGATGCGCCCACGTGGCCCCGCCGCTATCAGCAAGAAGGCTACTTCGTTCAGAAATACAAGACATACGGCGAATGGTATCCACCCTCAGTTGAGCGTGCCGAACGTGCCGATGGCAGTGCCATTCCGATTCCAAAATTCACGAAAGTCAATTTTGCGGGCGAGATAAATTATCTCTTCCAATACCAGATTTATCAAATGTACATCCGCTATTTCCTTTGGAACTTCGTTGGGCGGATGAGCGACACACAGGACGCGCCTCCGGCTTGGTTTACCAGCGATGGTGCCGATGCCTATAATTACAGTTCGGGCTATGCTTCGTGGTATCCCGTGCGGTTCTTTGCCCTGCCGTTGCTTTTCGGTATGCTAGGACTTATTTTCCATTTTTCCCGTGATCGGCGCATGGCGTTTGTGCATCTCATCATGTTCCTGATGATGGGCGTTCTGGCTGCTATTCAGCAAAACCAACAAAATCCGCAACCGCGCGAGCGTGATTATTTCTACGTCGGTTCGTTTATGGTGTTCTGTATGTGGATTGGAATGGGCGTGTACGGGCTAATTGAAAATCTTTTCAAAGCCAACATCCGCGCCGCTGGCAGCGCTGCTATTCTGGCAGCCGCAGTAGTGCTTGTTCCCCTGAATATGGCTGTGGGCGGATGGCGCACACACGACCGTTCGGGCAACTATATGCCATTTGATTATGCCTACAATATCCTTCAAAGCGTTGAAAAAGATGCAATCCTCTTCACCAACGGCGATAACGACACCTTCTCGGTCTGGTATATGCAGGACGTGATGGGTGTTCGCCGCGATGTACGGCTTGTCAACCTCAGCCTCGGCAATACGCTGTGGTACGTTGACCAACTCAAGAACCAAGCCCCATGGGGTGCGAAAAAAGTACCGCTTAGTTTCTCCGATGAATCCATTCAGCAGTCCGATGAATACGATCCGCGAGCGCTTTCTACGCCGGTCGGCGGTGCAAGCGAAATGGAAATTGGTGTTCGTGAGGAAATTATGCGTCAGTTTGAGCAACCAAGCGGATTGCAAGTCAACAGCCCCGAAAAACTACCTGATTCCGTAGCGAATAAAGTACGCAAAATCAAAATGACCTTTCTGGGTATGCCCTACGGTGAAGATGAAGGCAAACCGCGCTATATCTACCGCATCCAAGACCAGCTTGTACGCGATATTGTCGTACAGACTGCTTTTGAGCGTCCTGTTTACTATTCTGGTTCGGTCGGTGGTGATGCCTTCTGTGGCTTGGAAAAATACTTCCGAATGGAAGGCTTGGCATATCGCATTTGCCCGACGGTTCAGCAGACCGACCGTGGCAGCCAGTCGGTCAACGCTGCTATTATGGACAAAACGATTCTGAATGTGTTGCCTTTCGATGAAGTGCACACCGAACCGCATTACGGCTTCAAACTCCGTAATATGAACAACCCCAATGCTTTCTTCGACGAGACCAATCGTAGCCCGGCTATTTTGAACTTCCGCAATCTGTATTTCACGTACGCAAACAATCAGCTCTACGACGGAAATAATCCCAAGAAAGCCGCAGCAATACTGGACACGATGAATAAGTATATTAGTGTGGAGCAGTTCCCGCTTTACTTCCCGCAATACTACCAAATGGCACTTCTCTACGACAAAGCAGGCGCAAAGCCGCAAGCGGAGAAATATGCACGTATGGCAGTAGCAGCATCCGAAAGGCTTATTGCCAACCCGCGCTTGCTTGACCTAGACCCTTACGCTCGAGCCTTCGACCCGAACGTCGTAGCGACCGAATCGTATGAACTTATCGGCGAGTTCGACAAAGCTATCGCCACGCTTCGTAAGTATCAGGCGACTATGAATAATGCGCCGGAACTGCAAGTGCGGATAGATGAGGTCGAAATCAAGCGTGCCGAATACAAAGGCGATTTGAAAAAAGCACTGGAGATAGCCGAAGGCTTGGTGGCGAAGTACGAGGCACAGAGCAACGATTTCGTCAAGCAAATGCTTCCCGGATTGAAGCAGCGCGTGATGGGATTGAAACTCAAACTTGGTATTGCGCCCTCGCAGACGGAAGCCGCAGCAGCGCTTGGCGCTCTGGGCAGTCCGCAACAGTAGAATGCACCTCACGTAACCGAAAGGAAACTCAAGAAGCCCGCCGATGCACTCCATCGGCGGGCTTCTTGGTTAACACCATTTATATTTTGAAATTATTATTTCCAATTCTTTGTCAGCCAGGGTAGCATACCGACTTGGTGAAATCAAGAGCAAAAAAATCCGATTACAATAGTATCCCATAGCTCCGAACAAATCATACCAGTTCTTCCGACAAAGCGCTCTGCGGCTGGTGCATGGACTCAAAAGAGAATGGCAGAATGTCATTTTTTGTTGCCGCCCAGAATATCTGCACTGCCAGCAGAAGCAGCGCAACATCTTCAAATACTTTCTTCCAGCCGACAATCTCACCCCCTCCACCTTGAGAATAACAGCCGCACTCAATACTGAGTCCGCGTGCCATAGCGCTCCCAATGGCAATCAAAAACACCACCAGCATAGCCCCGACGAGTGCGGAACTTGCCCGAAGGCGAATGCCAAATATCAGAAACACCCCCGTCAACACCTCCAACCACGGCAAAACGAGTGCCATAATGTTCAATGTTGCAAAAGGTACCATTTGATAATTATTGATTGCCTTTGCAAACGCATTGGGGTTGACAATTTTTTCAACACCGGCGATAACAAAAACTGAACCCAGCACTAGCCGTGCTGCGAGAATAATAACGGGATGAAAGAATACAGTGTGCATAATAACTCCTTGAGAAAACAACAATAGTTGACATATCAACTAATATACATTTTTTTTGCACAAATCCTAATTTCGCATTCATCAGTGCCGGATTTTTACAGTGCCGCATTGATTTCAAGCCACTCCAAGCGAAAAACTTGTCGGAAACGGGAACTTATGTTAATTTACAACAATTCTAAAAACGTTTCTCGTTCCCACGTGGCACAACCACGATTTCCCTTTGAAGAGGTAGTACAATGGCAAAAGAAAAAGAAGAAGCCGTAAAAGAAACAACAAAGGCTTCCAAAGTTGACAAGAACGATGTTCAAAGCCCTGCAGAATCCCGTAAGAAGGCAATTCAAGCGGCAATGGATCAAATCGAAAAAGACCATGGCAAGGGTGCTATCATGCGCCTCAGCGATAAAGTTGTTGTGCCGATTGATGCTATCTCGACAGGTTGTATTTCGCTGGACAATGCCATTGGCATTGGCGGTGTACCACGTGGACGAATTATCGAAATTTACGGACCGGAATCGTCGGGCAAAACCACGATTTGTTTGCACATTATCGCTGAAGCACAGAAAAATGGTGGCGTAGCGGCTTTTATTGATACCGAACACGCGCTGGATATACAATATGCCCGCCGTTTGGGTGTGGACTTGAGCAATCTGCTTCTGGCGCAGCCGGAATTTGGTGAACAGGCGCTTGAAATCGTCGAAACTCTTGTCCGCTCTAGCGCTATTGATGTGATTATCATTGACTCCGTTGCAGCACTCACACCGCGTGTCGAAATTGAAGGCGATATGGGCGATGCACAGATGGGTTCGCATGCTCGCCTTATGTCTCAAGCAATGCGTAAATTGAACGCTGCTATCGGCGCATCGAAAACAACCGTCATGTTTACCAACCAACTCCGCTCGAAAATCGGCGTGATGTATGGTAATCCTGAGACAACCACAGGCGGCAACGCTCTCAAATTCTACGCTTCGGTGCGTATGGATATCCGCCGCAAGGATATGATTAAAGAGGGTGATGTAACGGTGGGCAACCGCGTCAAAATTAAAATTGTGAAAAACAAGGTAGCGCCCCCATTCAAAGAAGTAGAGTTCGATATTCTTTACAACGAGGGTATTTCCAAGCTCGGCGATATGATTGACCTTGCACTTGAACACAAAATCATCGCCAAAAGCGGCTCATGGTTCAGCTACCGCGACGAACGCGCTCAAGGACGCGACGCAATGCGCATTATTCTCAAAGAAAATGCAAAACTCTTGGCACATCTCGAAGACGACGTAAAGAAAAAATTAACTGAAATTGCGACGCAACCCGCAACAAATGGCACGATAGCACCTGATGTGACGGATGAAGCCGAAGCAGCAAAGGCGTAACCTTTGCGCTCTCGCGCTGTTCTTCTCTCTGAATGTTCTTTTCTCACTTTTCACACTACCACTATGTTTGGCTTAGGAACACCCGAAATCCTTGTGATTGCCTTTTTGGTAATCTTGCTTTTTGGCTATAATAAAATTCCCGAACTGATGAAAGGACTTGGCTCCGGCATCAAGGAATTCAAAAAAGCTGCCTCTACCGACGACGAAAAAGAAAAAAAAGAAGCGTAAGAACAATGCTCATTTTCTGCGATTCAAACCTCAGCATTCAAAACTTAACTCTTCTTCAAAACCATGTTTGACGTTGGTGGTGGCGAACTTCTCCTTATTGTGATGGCAATTTTACTGCTCTTCGGACCGGAAAAATTGCCTGAACTTGCACGGTCATTCGGCAAGGGCATGGCGCAACTGCGCAAGGCACAGACTGAATTCCAGCGCAATATGAACGCTATGGCGGATGAAGTGGACGAACTTGTACAGAAACAACCCGAAACGAGTTCCGATATCTCATCATTACCGACGTTTGAGCGTAGTTTAGAACCTCTCCCCGCGCAAGGCGAAGTTGCTCAAACACCATTTGAAGCGCACTCTGAGGTATCACTGGCAGGTGATACGCCCTCAGAAGCGGAATTGCCGCCTGAAACGCCAACGGTGGTCATTCGTCCCGCCGAGAACGCCATTGCCATTGACCCCAAAAAACCGTAATTGTCTGCATTATCTGCCCAATTCGTCATATCCGTTTTCAACAATCCTTCACGCATGAAATCTTACACAGCCTTTCGCGCAGAACGCACAGCCAATAAAACTACGTGTGCCGCTACCTTGGAGCAGTTTCTTTCGACAATAGAAGCGAAAAACCCCACCATTAACGCCATTCTCACGGTGAACGCTACCGAAGCAAGAGCACAAGCCGCCGAAAGCGACAAACGCTTCCAAGACGGCACGGCACGTGCGCTTGAGGGTATGGTGGTGGCGGTGAAAGATAATATCTCCACCAAAGGTCTCAGGACAACGTGCGGCTCGAAAATTCTGGAAACGTTTGTTCCGATTTATGACGCAACCGTCGTCGAACTCCTGAAAAATGCTGGTGCGGTGATTGTGGCGAAAGCAAATCTGGACGAGTTTGCGATGGGTTCATCGAATGAAAATTCCGCGTTTGGCGCGGTGCGTAATCCCGTCAACACTGACTATGTGCCGGGCGGTTCGTCGGGCGGTTCTGCGGCTGCGGTGGCTGCGGAAATGTGTCACACGGCGCTTGGCTCGGACACGGGCGGTTCAGTGCGGCTTCCAGCGGCATTTTGTGGCACGGTCGGCTTGAAGCCTACCTACGGGCGTGTTTCGCGGTATGGGTTGGTGGCATACGGTTCATCGCTCGACCAAATCGGGCAGTTCGGCGAAAGCGTCGAAGACGTGGCGATGCTCTACGATGCCCTCAATGGGCACGATGAGCGCGATGCGACCAGTTCACACCACACGCAGCAGCGCACACTCACGTCGCTTAAAAAGCCACTTCCTACATCCTTCACCGTTGCCACGCTGCCAGATGAACAGCTTGCCGGATGCGATACAGAGGTGATGCGCGTCTATCGTGAAACGCTGGAACGCCTGAAAGCGCTGGGCGCAAAGGTCATCACCCACGAAATGAAATATATGTCGGCAGTGATTCCGACATACTACATCGTCGCAACGGCAGAGGCTTCGTCGAACCTTTCGCGTTACGATGGCGTTCGCTACGGCTCGCGCAAAATCGGCGCAGACGGCGAAGTGACCACCGAAACCCGCTCACAAGGTTTTGGTGCTGAGGTGAAGCGGCGCATTATGATTGGTAACTACGTGCTTTCCTCCGGCTATTACGACGCTTATTACACCAAAGCGCTGAAAGTACGCCGCCTTATCTACAACGACTACAAAGCAATGTTCAAGGATGCCGACGTGTTTCTCACGCCTGCCGCGCCTACGCCCCCGTTCAAAATAGGCGAAAAATCTGCCGACCCGCTTGCTATGTACCTTGCGGACATCTTCACGGTATCGGCGAATTTGGGTGGTGTGCCGGGCATTAGCGTTCCGGCGGGAACGAGCGCGAACGGTCTGCCTATAGGAATGCAACTACAAGCAAATCACTTCGAGGAAGAAAAACTCTTGAATGTGGCGTATCATCTGCTTGGGAAGTGATGCTTTCATGGAGAATAGGTGAATTATCTTGATAGAACGTCTGGATTTCCATAAATGCATATATTTCAAGTAGTCATTGACACAAATATCATTGTTTCTGCCTTGTGTGCAAGAAATGGTGCGGCTTCTAAAGTTCTACGCTTAATTGATAGTGGAGCATTTGACATTCATATCTCTATTCCGCTCGTGCTTGAGTATGAAGATGTGCTGAAGCGAGGGAAATTTGACCGATGGTGGACATTTCAGGAAGCAGATGATGTGATTGATTACATCTGTAGTATTGCAACACAGCACAAGATATGGTATTTATGGAGACCCTACTTACCAGATGCGAAAGATGACTTTGTTTTAGAACTTGCGATAAAATCTCAAGCAACATATATCGTCACGTATAATACGAAAGATTTCAAAAGCGCACAAGCGCTTGGAATTATGCCAATAACGCCAGAAGAATTTCTTGAACGTTTGGAGAAAAAACATGAGTGAAATATCGGTCACTGTACCAGACTCCATCATGCAAGGATTACAAGCCGTCATACGTGAGGAGGGCATAAACCTTGAGCAATTTGTCAGTTCCGCAATAGCAGAAAAATTGTCGGCTTTTATGTCAGAAGAATATCTTCAAGAACGTGCCAAACGTGGCAGCAGAGAAAAATTCCTTGCTGTGCTTGATCGTGCGCCCGAATGATGGAAGAGTAGGTAGATTCCTAAATGTAGTTTTGGAATACGAATACAAGACTTGTTTTTTAGCGCCATGTATTTAGCGCCATGTATTGCGCATTTGTATTTTTTTTCTTTTCTGAGGTCTAAATGAATACATCTTTGTCGTTATATCGCGCCATTATATTTTCGCTTTTCATGCTGTTTTTGAGTGGCAGAACGCTAGCACAGCCGAAGCAAGGAATGTTTATGGTTGGGGGTGGAGCTTATGTCAGTTACAATTACTCAGAATCGAATAACTATCCTACAGTGGGTGGTATGCCAGGATCCTATACTTATTCTTATTCAAGTTTTGGGATTTTACTTGTACCCAATCTAGGATATTTTATATCGGACAATGTAGTGTTGGGGTGTGGTGTATCGTCAGGTTTTAATATTTATTCCGGTTGGTCTTCGTTTAGTTCTTCTTTGAATTCATATTCATATGGAGATCTTTCTATTGGTATATCTCCATTTATCCGATACTTCTTTCCGGAAATTGGAACAAAAATGTATCCATTTGCTACTCTAGGTTTAGGATTTAGACCTCAGTCATTGAGAATATTCAGTACAGGACCAGCTTCAAATACATCTTTCACCAATTACTCTGGTGCAATTGGAGTTGGACTAGCCTATTTTATTACCCCTAATACCAGTATTGAACCAAGTATTAGCTATAATTTTAGTTATGCGGTGCGTGATCAAGATACTCAGAAATCGAGTAATCTTAGCCTAGGTATTGGGTTCCAGATTTACTTAGCCTCGCTTACTGGAAAAGAAGAATCTAGCAAGTAAAGAGAAAGCATGACGGGGAAATAGAAAAAGTCACCTCACCACTCATTTTACCCATGCCACTAGGCTTATACCTCCACATCCCCTTCTGCGAAAAAAAGTGCATTTATTGTGATTTTTACTCGCTCGAAACGACCAATCTCATCGGAGAATTTGTCGAAACGCTTATTGCGGAAATTGACCTTCGCGCCGCGCTCTTGCCCGCTTCCAAGCGGCATTTCGATACGCTCTTTTTTGGTGGCGGTACGCCGTCGTTGCTTTCGCCGGAGCAGTTAGACCGCATTCTGACGAGCCTCCATAAGCATTTCACCTTCGCGGTTGGCGCAGAATGGACAATGGAGTGCAATCCGGGAACAATTACGCCCGCTTCCTTGCACGCCTATCGCGCTTTGGGCATCAACCGCCTTAGCTATGGCGTACAGTCATTTTTTGAAGAAGATTTGCAGTTTCTGAGCCGTATTCACTCTAAGGATGAAGCGATGGATGCCATTCGCCTCAGTCGTGAAGCGGGGTTTGAGAATGTCAATCTCGACCTGATGTTTGCCCTCCCGAACCAATCCTGTACAAATTGGAAGCGCAATCTCGAAACGGCAGTGAGCCTTGAAACTGACCATATTTCTGCGTACAGCCTCATCTTTGAGCCGGGAACACCGCTCAATGCGATGCTTCAACGCGGCGAAGTCCGCCAGCAGGACGAGGAGCGCGACGCAGAAATGTACGCTTGGGGAATTGATTTTCTGGCGCAGCACGGCTACGAGCAGTACGAAGTCTCGAACTTTGCAAAAGGTGGCAAGGTGTGCCGCCACAACTGCATCTACTGGCAAGGCGATGAATATGTGAGTTTCGGACCCTCGGCGCACGGCTATATTTCTAGCGACAGCGCTGGAGAGCAAGTTTTTATGCGGTATTGGAATGCACGAAGTTTGAAGCGGTACATGGATGCGGTGCGCGGAGGCGAACTTCCCGTCACGAACAGCGAACTGCTCACAGAAAAAGAACGAATGTTCGAGCGGGCTTTTTTGGAGTTACGTGCACGAGGCATTCGCAAGCCAGATTTTATGCGGGATTTCGGGATTGATATTGACGCGGCACTTGCGCCACTTATTGCGGAATTTACAAAGGACAATTTGCTCCTGAACACTCGTGAACGCCTTGTCCTCTCGCCGTCGGGCTATGCGGTGTGCGATGCTATCACGCTGGAAGCCATTACGCTTTTGGAAAAACATTCCGGTACAGTCTGGGAGCAGCACGAGGAACACGAGGAAATAGCAGAGTGAAGCAATAGCAGAAAAGCTCTGAAACAGCAGAGTGAAGCGCTTTGAAGGCTACTCGACCACTTTAGAAATATACCACAGGCTATCAATTCTGACGGTCACGAAGGTAAATTCCTTGAGATAGCCAAATTCCGCCTTGAGGCGCTGGCGCACGGGCGAGAGCGTGTCTATCTGCATACGGGTCAGTGCTTTTTTGGTCATCATACGCCCCAGCCGTGCTATTTCGTCCTGCAAATCCAGTTTTTCGATTGCCAGAAGCGGGCGCTCGTCGTCGCTTGCCATCACCTTCATTGCACCTTGCACATTCGCGCTGTCAATTTCTGCTTTGAACACATAGACCACGCCTTGCGGGCTATTCTGGTCGCTTGGAATGACATGCTTTTGCGGCGTGCTATCTTTGAGCACAATAAGTTCGCAACTCGCTACGAAAAAAGCGAGACACAAAGGCAACAGACTTTTGAGAAAACGATTACTCATAAAAAAATTTCTCCAAAAGAGAAAGGGTTTGGACAAAAGCCGGTTTCGCAGCTTGTTCGGCAGTCATGGGGTGCGAAACGCCGAAAGTATGCGCCGTTTGGGGGATTGTCTCCCAATGCACGTTGCACTTGGCTTCTTTGGCTGCTGCGTAGAGCGTTTCGGCTTCAGCAATGGGTACGGTCAAGTCTTGGTCACCATGAACGAGAAGCAGAGCTTGTTTCAAGCGTGTAATCGTTTGCAGAGGCTCAAGACGTGAGGCATTTTCAGCAATATCGTCCAAATATCCTGCATCAATCCTGAGTTCTTGCCCCGTCCGTGCGTTTTGTACAGCGAAAAATCCGTTTTTACGCCATTCCTGTTTTGCACGGTCAGTAAAGCGGTCAAGCCGTGCAATCGTGCCAAGTGCCGCAATCTTTTTCACTTCTTTGAACCTCTCGCCCAGCACCCACGCGCTTGCACCACCGCGCGAGTGTGCCAGCAGGAAGATGTCTCCATTCCAACGTGTGCGGAGTTGTTCGGCAAAGATTGGTGATTGTGCATCAAAGTTTCCGTCTACGACTGCCCTCACTATCATTTCCGCATCACGAACTTCCTGCGAAATCGTGTTGCGGGCGAAGTTCTCCGGCTCAGAACATTCCACACTGTCAGCGTTGATACGGTGTGGTGTGCCATTGAGCGAAAAATTCACCGTGAGCGTCAAAAAGCCTTTATCCGCAAAGTATTCTCCAAAGTACGGAAAAAAGCCCCATCGGGCAAATGCTTTGAAGCCGTGAAGAATAATGAGCACGGGCGCGGAAGTGCTGCGTTTGAGGCTGCACCGCGCATCCGCACTCGCGTCGCTGTGAGGAGTGCCACTTGGGAAGCGCACAATATCGGTATGAATGGAAGGAATCATCAGAGGATAAGAAACAGGAAGAGAATGATAGAAAAAAAACTCATTCTTCCCGCGTACAGCACCGATGCGGCTTCGTACGAAAATAAGAATGAGTTTTATTTGAGCAAGCGGATATTTTGCGCCTCGCTGTTTATGCTTTCAACGCGCTTATGCTTTCAACGCGCTTATGCTTCTTTCAGCACTTCGCGGGCAATGACAATATGCTGCACTTCGCTTGTTCCCTCGTAAATCTCGGTAATTTTCGCATCCCGCAAGAAGCGCTCCACGAGGTACTCACGCACGTAGCCGTAACCGCCATGCACCTGAATAGCTTCCAGAGCCACTTCCACAGCAATTTTGGAAGCGAACAGTTTCGCGTGGGCAGCGGCTTTGATGATATTTTCGTGGTTATCTTTCATTGTTGCGGCTTTGAGAATGAGCAATCGCGCTGCCTCAATTTTCACGGACATTTCAGCAATCTTGAACTGAATTGCTTGCAAGTCTGCAATGGGGCGATCGAACGCTTTGCGCTCTTTGGAATACTTTACCGCTGCCTCAAATGCGCCTTGGGCAATACCAAGCGCTTGAGCAGCAATACCAATGCGCCCGCCGTTCAGGATTTCCATTGCGATATTGAAGCCCCGACCAACTTCGCCGAGTACATTGGTCGCATGGGAAACTTTGACATTAGTGAAACTGAGCGAGCAGGTATCGCTTGAGCGAATGCCCATTTTATCCTCTTTTTTGCCTTTTTCAAAGCCGGGCATATCTTCTTCGACGATAAAACAGGTAATTCCTTTGTGACGTTTTTCACGGTCGGTCTGCGCCAGAACGAGGTAAATACTTGCGGTTGTGCCGTTAGTAATCCAGTTTTTCGCGCCGTTGATAACCCAGCTACCATTTTGCTGCACGGCAAAGGTGGCTTGCTGCGTTGCGTCCGAGCCTGCACCTGGTTCGCTGAGGCAAAAAGCACCAATTTTCTGACCGCTTGCCAAAGGACGCAAAAAGCGCTCTTTTTGCTCATCCGTGCCGTACTTTTCCAAAGCCCAGCAGACAAGCGAGTTGTTCACCGACATCACCACACCGACACTTGCATCTACTTTGCAAATTTCTTCCATTGCAATTGCGTAGCTAACGGTGTCCAAGCCGCTTCCGCCCCAGTCAGGCGAAACCATCATGCCCATAAAGCCCAATTCACCAAGTTGGCGAATAATCTCGTGTGGAAATTCTCCGGTCAAGTCGCGCTCAACGGCAGAAGGCGCGATTACATCCTGAGCAAATTCGCGAGCGGTGCGGCGAATCATTTCATGCGTTTCGGTAAATTGCAGCGTAGTCATATATGTAGTGGTAAAGCTAAGATGATGAAAGAGAAATAATTATCGTTGTTTGGGAAAGAAATGTCTATCACACAACAGTTGACACGTCAACAGAAATACATTCTCGCAAATATGCAAAAAAAATTGCAGCCAACGAAGAACGAAAATGCAAAGCGTGTAAAAACGTAGCTGAGTAGCCGAGAAAGAAACCGCTATCTCAAAAATCATGGATTAAAGCGGCAGACAAGCAATTTTTTATCCTGTTTTTTGAACCATGGTGCGCCCGTGAGGTCAATCTGATGCTCTTCTACGGTGAGTGCGGGAAATTTTTTTACCGATTCAGCGATTTCAGCTTCCAGATCGCCACCTTTCAGAAAGAGCATCTGGGCATCAGACTTCAGAAGCGGTTGCACCCACGAGATGAGTTGCACAAGCGGCGCTACGGCACGGGCGGTAATAACATCAAATACGCCGCGAAATTCCGCGCTGTCGGCAAGTGCCTCGGCGCGAATCGTCTTTGCCGCGATGTCGCGTAAGCCGGTGTGCTGCCCGAACATTCCCGCCGTTTTCGACTTTTTGGCAATGGAATCTACCAGCAGCATCCGAATCTCCGGCAAGGCGATTTTAAGCGGAATGCCCGGAAAGCCGCCTCCCGTCCCAACGTCCATGCAGCGTGCTTTCGGGGCAATGGCGGCATATTTCAATATCGAAAGCGAGTGCAAAATGTGGCGTTCATAGATATTCTCAACATCCGTCCGCGAAATCATGTTGATTCGTTCATTCCATGTCACCAATTCGTCGTGAAAACGATTGATATTGTCCATTTGGCGACGGTCAAGAACGATGCCGTTTGCCGAGCAGACTGTCCAAAATTCTATTGCATCCATGCGGAGTTGCGGTTTGTAATGGGAAGTGTGAAAAGTATTTGATTACAAGAACTATCAGCGAGTTAGAGCCGACGATGACGATGACAACGACGACGTGGGTAATGCCTTGCGCTGCGGCATAGTGCCTGTCTCTGTTTGGAAGCGCGTTACCAGATTGAGCAAATTATCAGTCAATCCTTGAAGTGTCTGCACGGTGCGCTCTATCTCACCTGTCGAAGACGTGGCTGCTTCAGTAACTGCGCTGATATTTTCAACATTTTTGACGATGTTACCGCTTGTTGCGGTCTGCTCTTTGCTGGAATCTGCCATTGACGAGATAATTTCCGCGACATTGCTAGTGCGGTTGATAATGCGCTCCAGCGCTTCGGCGGCTTGCGCAGCTGAGGTCTTACCGCGTTCCATTTCGCGTGTGCCTTCGTGCATGGCGCGAACGGCTTCGTTGGTGTCGCTTTGAATAACGCGAATGGTGGTGCCGATTTCTTTTGTGGCTTTTTGTGTGCGCTCGGCGAGTTTGCGGACTTCATCTGCGACGACCGCAAAGCCACGTCCTTGCTCGCCCGCCCGTGCCGCTTCAATGGCGGCATTAAGAGCGAGGAGATTTGTTTGGTCAGCAATTTCTTCAATTACCTGCACAATTTCACCAATTTGCTCGCTGGACTTACCAAGCGCTTCAATCGTGGAAGCAGATTTTGCCACCACACCCGCAATGGTATTTATACCCTGAATGGTCGAGGTAACGACCACGCCCCCATTCTGTGCGTCTGTGCTGGCTTCGGCGGACTCGCGAGCAGCGCGAGCAGCTTCGTCGGCATTGTGTCCGGTAATAGTGTCCATTCGCTCAATCAAGTCTGCAATGGCAAGCGTTTGACGGGCTTGATGGCGAATATCTTCTGCCATTGCTTGCGAGACTTCCGCAATATGACTGCTTGCGTTGGCGGTCTCATGGACGGCTTCAATCACCTGCACAACGAGATTACGAATCTTCGCAACCGCCTCGTTGAAACCGCGTGAAATCATACCGATTGCGTCATTATTTTTGACAGCAAGATGTGCCGTCAGATCGCCTTGGGCAAAATTTTGCATCACGAGCAAGATACTTTGTACATTGCCGGAAAGATATGCTTGTTGCTCCTCCGAGGCGTGTCTGGCTTCGTGCGCCTCCTGTGCGGCACGTTGTGCGGCATCAGCACTTTGTTGAATTTCACTCATCGAAGAACGAATATTGGCAATCATAATGTTGAAAGCACCTGCCAAAACGCCGATTTCATCGGTCGTGGAAGCCCGAACTTCGACATTGATATTGCCCTCCGATACTTCCCGTGCAGCCCGCGCTAGGGCGCGAAGCGGCTTGACAATCTGTAAGGTAAGAAACCCAAAAATCATACCGCCCACAAGCAAAATTGCCATTCCAATACCTATCATCACCCAACGGCTCTGGCGAATATTCATTTCCAGTGTCTCTGTGCTGAATCCTACAACGAGTGTTCCCTGCGATGCGCCATTGGAAACAATCGGCACAACGGCAATAAGCATTCTCGGCGCGTCCAGTACCTGTGGCGATGCTTTGCCCAGTTCAGAATCAATCTGCGATTTGTATTGGACTGCTGACTGCGTTCCATACTCGGCAACACTGCCTTTTTGTGCATTAAATACCAAACCGAATCGTGCGTCCGGTAGGCTTTTGAGTGTTTCTAAGCTCGCCTTGATGGTGGTGGCATCCTCAAAGACCAGTGCCGGTGCGATGTTAGATGCTATGACGGTGGCAACAATTTGTGCTTTTTCACTCATGGAACTGAGCATCTGCTGTTCCTGACGTGCCGG
>Ga0075163_10004786_pt1 | contig 18118 bp, 13 predicted proteins | sample JI1023141ADNA_FD_71478 | JGI IMG/M metagenome (GOLD analysis project Ga0075163, IMG submission 71478) | Wastewater effluent complex algal communities from Wisconsin, to seasonally profile nutrient transformation and Carbon sequestration -... | ecosystem: Engineered > WWTP > Effluent > Algae...
ATGGTCTTGATTTTGTGGGTCAAAAAGATTTACATCTTTTGAAAAAGGGGAGCGGGTCGGATGGAAAAAAAGTTTTGTTGATTGCTCCAGGAACCGGTTTGGGAATGGCTTTTAAAAATGGGAAACAGGTGTATCCAACGGAAGCAGGTCATATCGATTGGCCGGTTTACGGGATAAACTCTGCAAAAGTTTACTCAATTTTACATAAAAAGTATGGGCACGTTTCTTATGAAAGGATTGTTTCTGGAATTGGCTTGGATGAACTCGGCGAAATTTTGCAAGTAGAAGATGTTATGCCGCTATTTTTTCAAAATCTTGCCCGTTTTATTGCGAATATGACGCTAGCCTTTTTACCAGAAACGATTTATTTGGGAGGGGGAATTTTGCACCATCATCTAAAAAACTTTGATGCAGCCCTTTTTTCTGAGGCACTTTTCGATCAAGGGCGCTTCAAAGACATTGTGAATCGTCCGAGCATTTACATTGTCAAAGATGAATTAACAGCCCTCAAAGGAGCGGCATCGCTTCTTTTTTGACGAGAAAAATGTTTTAAAAAAAAGAGGGGATCTTGTATACATTACACAACAATAAAGTTTTCACTATTACGGGATATTAGATGAGTAAATTTACGAACTTAAAGCAACTTGGGCTTCTATTTGGATTGGTGGGAGCGTGCGTTTCAGGATATGCAGCAGACGGAAAAAACACAGACAAAAATTGCAAAACTACTTGCAGAGATAAGGTCAGAGAAGAGTGCAAGAGCCTTTGCTTTGCAGGTCCGACGCTTGACACTGCGTGGGATTTAGAACTTTCAGCTGCGGCAATTTATGAGCAAGTTAGCGCACAAGGGGCAGAAATTGGCTTGAAAACCGCTTCGAAAACAGAGGTGCGTTATCTGTCTGAAGCTGTGGGGCAAGCACCTGTAGAGACGATGGCTTGGGGATTTAAAGTTGCTTTAGCTTTGAAGACGAATCACGATGATTGGAAATTTGCCGCTCGTTACACAAACTTAAGAACACTCACTCAAGATACAGATTTAGACACGGCTTACGGTGGTGGATACTTCCCTACTATGTATGCAAGTGCTACAATTACGAACCTTAATGGCAATGTGCCACTTTCCTTTCAAAATCTAAGAACGGGCAACAAAACACAATTAAACACGCTAAATGTGTACTTGCTACGTCCAACTTTATATACATCACATTTAGAGGTTTCTCCTTATTTTGGGTTGGATCTTGCTATCACACGTAGAAGACAAGTGATTACATTTAATAACGAAAATCCAACTCCTACACTATACACCAATGGTGGCTATTATAGAGTCTACGACAACAACTCTTTCTGGGGTGTTGGACCAATGGGGGGAATCGCAACTAACTGGCATGTCGGATATGACATGAGTATTTATGCAGATGGATACATTGCCTTAACTTACGGGCAATCAAACTCTCATTCACAGAATTTTTCCTATGCTTTGACTGCGCCAGCCGTATTTACTCCTACAGATAGCTCCATGTCTTCAGCGCTTTACATGTTCTCACCTGAAGTCAATGCGCAGTTGGGCTTGAGTTGGATACATCTTTTTGAAGACGATTGTGGTGCACTCTCGTTTAAAATAGGATATGAAGCAGCTTACTACTTCCATGTGAACAGAACCATTATCAATGGACCGGCTTACCTCATTCCAGCGGGAAATGGGATTGGCGTACAGGGATTGGTTCTCGAGGGTAAACTCGAATTTTAGTTAAAAAGTTTAGTTTTTTGCGAAAAATAAATGCCCCCTTTGTGGGGCATTTTTTATTTTTACGAAAAAAATGTTTAAGAAAAATGGGCTCATCATGTATATCTGATGATCACGATAAGTTTTTCACTCTTATGGATTTAGATGGGTAAAATAATGAATATAAAGCAACTAGGACTCCTGTTTGGTTTAATGGGAGTAGTCACCAGCACATATGCTGCAGAGGGACGCGAAAAAGATAAGTCACACAACGACAAATCTCAGATGCAAGACTGTAAAAGCCTTTGCTTTGCAGGGCCACATTTAGAAGATGACTACTGTGTAGAGGTTATGGCGGCGGCGATTTACGAACAAGTGGCTGTCCAATCTGCAACAATAGCTGTTGGAACAAATTCAACAACCAATGAGCTTTGGCTTATAGGTGGAAAGGGAGTTGAGCCGACAGAGACAACTTCTTGGGGTTTTAAGGTAGGCGCCGCTTGGAAAACTTGCCACGATGATTGGAAGTTTGGAGCACGCTATACATGGCTTAAAGCGACTACAACATCGACGAATATTCCGATTCCAAATAGCGGTGGGGGAGTCTTTCCAACACAAAATGCGACACAATTGTTGACGAATCTTTCAGGTGCGATCTTTTCTTTTCAAGACTTACAGTCTGGAAATTATACGCAATTAAACACGTTAAACATTTATCTAATGCGCCCAACTTTACAAACAGCGTTGCTTGAGGTTTCTCCTTACTTTGGGATAGATGTTGCTGTCACACGTAGAAGACAAACATCTGTATTTACTAATGATAACACGGCGCCTTTTCCGCAACGTTACATAAATGGTGGCTATTACGAAGTATGGGACAATAACTCTTTTTGGGGTGTTGGACCAATGATTGGTCTAGAAACAAACTGGTATGTTGGTTACGGCATAGGTATTTATGCAGATGGATACGGTGCTCTGACTTTCGGTCAAGCAAAGTCTTATTCACAGAATTTCTCCAAAATTCCAACAGCTACAACTCCTGACAACAGTGCTCAAGTGTCCCATTCTATGTATCAATTCTCCCCAGAGGTGAACATGCAATTAGGACTTTCTTGGTCCGATAATTTCAATGAAGATCGTGGAGCCATTACATTGAGACTCGGATATGAGGCAGCTTATTACTTCCAAGCAAACAAAACTTTGATCAACAGCACATCTTCCTATGGCGTTACAAACGGTTCTGGAATCGGTACACAAGGACTTGTTCTTGCGTGTCAATTTGATTTCTAACGGTTAATTTAGTCTAATCTTATCAAATGAAAAGGAGGTGGAACATAAAAATGTTTCATCTCCTTTTTTCTTTTTGCGAAGAATTTTTTCAAATTTTTTGGGTGAATTAAAAAAACGTTTTCAGAAAAAGATTTTTTATGTACAAGTGGAAACAACTAACAAAGTACTTTTTTGTACATAAACTCACTTTGAGGTAAAAAATGAATGTGCGTTATTTCAAGCAACTGCCGATGCTAATGGCCTCTTTGGGTCTATATGCAGCCACAGCAGAAAAAAAACATGAGAACCTGATGCAACCAGAAGGTTGTGTTGAACTTTGCTATGCAGGCCCACAGTTGGCTTGTGATGAGCAATGGGATGTTTCAGCAGCCGCGATCTATTTTCAAGCGCAAGCTCAAGGGGTAGATGTTGCTCTGGTCACTCAAGATCGGACAAATGCTACCTATCCAGTCAATGGAATGTCGATTCAACCACCAGAAAGTTTAAACTGGGGTTTGAAAGCAGGTATTGGATATAAACTTTTCAAAGATGATTGGAAGATTGCAACCCGTTATACTTATTTCAACACTGTAGCCAATACAGCAATGGAAACAGCTTACGGAACAGCTTTCATCCCTTCTCGTTACACAAATCAATATATCGGTGGGGATTCCAACCAAGTGTATAAATTGTTTAACAATATGCAGTTGGGGACAAGAACAACGGTCAATAATGTAAATGTGATCGCTATGCGTCCATCTTATGTGGATCAAAAAGTTCAATTGTCTACCTATTACGGTATTGATTTAACCTTCATGAATAGAAGAAACGTATCAGTTTATACTAATGACGTGACTATAGCTCCAGCAGCAGGTCCAAGATATGCTAGCAATCTTGGTGGATTTTTACAAAACTACCAAAAGTATACCTGGTGGGGTGTGGGTCCAATGGTTGGAGCAAAAGGGAAGTTCTACGTGAATTATGATGTAAGCTTATATGCTGATGTATATGGAGCACTCAACTACGGAAGTAGCCGTTGCAGAGTGGCTACAGCTTCTAGACCAAGCCTTCCTGCGACTGTAGTAACAGGAAATACCCTTCCTCAAGAAGCCGTTATTAACAATGAGATATATCAATTTTCTCCTGAGTTTAGCTACCAATTGGGTGTTAACTGGACAAAAGTAACCGAAGACAGCACCTTATTAATGGGCTTGAATATTGGATACGAAGCGACTTATTTTTTCAATGTGATCAAGAGCCTCATTCCTGAGACTGCTTATAACGCAGAAGAGGGATCAGGACTTGGAATTCAAGGATTGGTTTTAGAGGGATACTTACACTTCTAAGATTTTATACTGATAAAAAAATCTAGCAAAAAGGGTGCGGGGTAAAACTTGCGCCCTTTTTTATTTTACGCTCGTAAACTAGTTTTGGTTTTTATAAAAAACAATTTAAATTAACGAAAAAATTGGAGGATTTAAAAAAAAGTGTTTTAAAAATTCTTAATTTTTTTTATAGGGGGTTTAAAAACTAAGCCATAGCTTTACCTTTTAACCCGTGAGAGGAAAAATGAAAAATTATAGCCTATACCAAATACCAATGATCTTGGCATCATTTGGCTTATTTGCGGGCATCCATGCTGAAAATAAAAAAATGATGAATGATCGCCTGCCCCAAGATTGTTCCGGTCTTTGTGCTGATAGACCCGGGTTTGATTGTGATAAAGAATTCGACATAGAAGCTGCAGCTATCTATGAACAACTGAATGTTCAATCTGGAGATGTTGCTTTTATGACACAAAGCACAACTCAGGCCCTTTATCCTGTAAATGGATTAGGGATTGATCAACCAGAGTCCTTTAATTGGGGATTTAAGGTGGGTGCTGGATATAGTGGTTGGAATGATAACTGGAGATCCTCTGTAAAGTATACCTATTTTAAAGCGGTCACAAATACAGCAAATCAACCAGGTTATGGTGCAGCATACATTCCTTCTGTATATGTAGATTCTTATACAAATGATCAAAATCCGACAACTCTTACCTCTTTTCAAAGTCTTCAATTAGGCAATAACACGAATTTTAATAAACTCGTATTTGCTTTAGGAAGACCCTCTATGATCACCGAGCGGGTATCTATTGATACTTACTATGCGATTGAGGCATCTTTTTTTAATCGACGTCAAACACAAACGTACACCAATGATATCGTAACGGGTGGTACTGTATTAGGACCTGTATCTCAAAGATACCTAGCAACTGCTGGTGGATTTTTTCAAAACTACCAAAAATATAGTTGGTGGGGTGTTGGACCTGCTTTCGGAATGAAAGGGGACTATTACCTTGGAAAAGGGGTTAGTGTTTTTGGTGACGCTCTTGGTATTTTAGAGTATGGACGTTCTGGATCAAGAACTTCTACTTTATCAAATCCAAAAGCTGGTACACCTGGTCAAGAATCTGTCGTGATGAATAATCTATATCAGTTTTCTCCAGCAATGAATATTGAATTGGGTGCGAATTGGAGATATATCTTTGATGAAGATCAAGTGCGTCTTTCTTTTCAGATAGCTTATGAAAGTTCTTACTACTTCATGGTTATAAGAACCGTTGTTCCCTATAGTCAAAGTTCTTCAGCCACAGGTTCAGGATTCGGGTTGCAGGGGCTTGTTCTTCAAGGAATGTTAGAGTTTTAATATTATTGTAACAAAACAGAATAAAAAGGCGGTGAAGTTTCATCGCCTTTTTATTTTTAAAAACTTTTTTCTTCTTTTGTTAAAAAAAAGATTTAAATAATTTTTCGAATAAATTATAGCGAAATTAAAAAACTAAGCCGAAGCTTAAACTCCTTAAACCCTTTTGAGGTAAAAAATGAACATCCGTAATGTTCTTCAACTGCCGGTCTTGCTTGCAACCCTTGGGTTAGTAGCCGGAAATCATGACAATAAAAAGAAAATGGCATCTGATTGTGCCCCTTTATGCTATGCCGGACCTATCCTTGAATGTGAAAACAATTGGGATGTTATGGCAGCAGCTATCTATGAGTTGGCAGCTGTCCAAGGCTCTGAAGTTGCTATTTTAGCTGACCGTGAAACACCATCTTATCCTAAAAATGGGGATGCTGTGAATCAACCAGAAAGCGCTTGGTGGGGATTTAAAGTCGGCCTAGGTTATAAAGATTGGGCTGATAACTGGAGAACTTCAGTTCAGTATAATTATTTTAAATCAGTTGCTGATTCTAATTTAGAAACCGCTTACGGGCAACAATATGTTCCTTCAGCTTACGCAAATCAGTTTGTGATCAATGGTAAAAATATCCCAACTTATGGATTTGAAAATCTTGAAGTTGGCAATAACACATTGATTAATAACCTCAATTTCTTATTGGGAAGACCTACATTGATCACTCCAAATCTTGAATTGACCACTTCTTATGGAGTGTCAGCAACTTGGTTGACTCGAAGACAGGTTGCTGTATTCAGTAATGATACGATTCTTACAGCAGGCGTACCGAGCAACTACGCAGCTAATCTAGGTGCATACTATCAAAACTACCAAAAATATAGATGGTGGGGTGTAGGACCAATGGTTGCTGTTCATTCTGCTTGGTATCTTGGAAATAGAGTTGGTTTATATGCAGATGCGTATGGAGCTTTGACTTATGGACAATCTAATGTACGTACTGCAACTTTTAGCAAAAAGACTGCAACGCCTGGCGTGAATACAGATGGATATATTGCAGCAGAAGCTGCTTTGAATAACTCTTTGTTTCAATTTTCTCCTGAGTTAAATTTTCAACTAGGTTTAAATTGGTCAGATCTTTTTAGAGAAGATTCGATGAAAGTATCTTTTCAGATTGGGTACGAAACGACTTATTATTTCCAAGTAATGAAAACTCCAATAAATAACATATCTTACGGAATCCGTAACGGATCTGGTTTGGGGATTCAAGGACTTGTTTTACAGGGTTGCTTAGATTTTTAATTGTTAAAAACAGTTAAAACAAAAAGGGTCGATGAGAATCGGCCCTTTTTATTTTATTTTAGAAATAAAAAATTAATTTTTGTTTCAAAATTAATTTTATTTTTGTATGAACCAAATTAACAAGAAAAAAGCCGTATAATTAATATCTAACCTTTTAGAGGAAAAGATGAAAACTAGCGTTTATAAATATCTTCCTGCAGCGATAGCTTCGTTCGCTCTAATTAGCGGCGTATATGCGTCAGAAGATAAAAGAGGGGTACAACCTCAAGCCTGCATGGATCTGTGTTATGCTGGGCCTCACATTAATTGTGATGATAACTGGGAAATTGATGCTGCTGCGATTTACGAACAAGTTTCTGTGCAAGGGGGCGAGATCGCTTTAATGCAAGATGCAGGAACGAGAAATTTATCGGTTGCTTATCCTCAGAATGCAACTGGCGTTATTCAGCCAGAGAATTTTGGATGGGGATTTAAAGTGGGTCTAGGTTATAGAAATTTAATTGAGAATTGGCGCTGTAATGTTCGTTATTCTTATTTAAAAGTCGTTAGCGACTCATCGCTTCAGCAAGGATATAATTATGGATATGCTCCGGCGATGTTTACCAACACAACTCTATTTACTTTAAATGGAACAGTAGCTCCTTTTACCTCTGCTTCTACAGCCGCAGTGCCGATCACCTCTCCACAAACAAATTGGTACAATGTGTTGTTCCAGAATTTGGAAATGGGGAATTCGTCGAATGTTTCAAATATAAACTTTACTTTAGAGCGTCCTTCATTGATCACCTCTTCTTTAGAAATGACTCCTTATTATGGAGTTTCTACAACGATCATTACAAGACGTCAGGTGCAAGTCTATACAAATGACTATTCTCCGCAAACAGCTGGAGTGACAGGGTTTTATAATTCTAATTACGGCGCTTATTTCCAAAACTACCAAAAATTTAATTGGTGGGGTGTGGGGCCTTTATTAGGAGTACACTCTTCTTGGAAGCTTGCGTTTGATTTGAGCCTTTATGGGGATGCATATGGTGCATTGACTTACGGACAAGTGAAAGCGAGAACATCTACTTTTTCTAATCGATCAGTAGCAAATCCTGGAGCACTTCCTGCAGCATACCTTCCTATCGAAGCAGTGATTGCAAATAGCCTATACCAATTCTCTCCAGAAGCGAATTTTAACTTGGGTCTTCGTTGGGAAAGAAATTTCGACAACGATGCGAAAAGACTTCGTTTACAAATTGGATATGAAACTGCGTACTATTTTCTTGTGATGAAGACCATTGTCAATGATGTTTATTACAGAACAGAGACAGGATCAGGACTTGGAACTCAAGGGCTCGTCCTAGAAGGTCGCTTCGAATTCTAAACTTTAAATTACAGTAGAATTGAATAACAAAGGGTAGTCAATAGACTACCCTTTGTTATTCAATTCTGCCGCAATCCAAGTATGTTGACCTTAAACGGGCGAGTAAATTTATCACTTGAGTTGCACAGCCTTTACGAATTCATAAAACTTAACTGGCAAGCTTGGTAAATTGTTTATTGGCAGCGGGTTTCTAGGCGTAGATTTTTAAGCTGATGCTGACTTTCTTCGCTGAGCCCAAAAAAAATGAAGCGCTCTTGATGTGCAAATTCAAGCGTTTCCAAGGGGGTATTATCTGGGTCATAGATCCAAAGATGTCGCGCAATAGAGTATTTTTTGGGGGTCACATAGGCAAAATGTGATTTGTATTTAGCAACAATGCAAGAGATCACATGTTCTTCTGGGAACACGCTAATAAAGCAAAGACCATTTTTACAGCAGTCGTAGTAGTCGCGAAGAAAAAGATCGGTTGCAAAATAGGTAAAATCAAGGCCAAAAAGGGGCGTTGCAATCCGAACATGATCCAGAGGATTGATTTTCAAAAGATCTTTAAGCGCATCGATAGATAAGGAAAGAAAGTTTACGCGAACCATGAGTCGATCTTCCACAAAGAAACTGTGATGTTTTTCTAAATGAGTAAAAATGGGTTCTAAAGAGCGTATCGGAATCAAACGCGCATCCACCCAAAGGACCGAATCAAATCCAAGAAGATGAGCTTCGTTCATTAGAAATATTTTGAAGCTGTAGGGGGTTGCGGCGTATTCTAATTCGGTTTCCTGTGGAGTTGGGAAGCCGCCAATGCGATAATAGAGGTAGCCGTCGAATCCTGTTGCTTCTAGATTTTTAGCAAGTTGCTCGAGAAGTTCAGGATTGCGCCTTAAGGTTGCATCTATAGTCGTTACAATACACCGTTTCCCCCCTTTATTAATTTTAATCAGCTCTTTTTTTCGATGCGCAGAGTCAAAAGTTTGATTGACTCCACGACAAATTCTAGGAGAAAAACGTTGTTTTATTTGGGTTAAATCTGCATCGGAGAGGCCGATTCTTTGCTGCTCTAAGAGGAAAAGAGCGTCGAGTTTTTCAGGAATAGCAGCCTCAGAGATTGCAGTTGTTAATTGAGCGAGTCCTTCGTTTGTTTCAGGGTCTATTTCTGGGGTTTGAAACAAAAATGGATTGAGAAAAAGAAAAATCGATATAAACATGCTAGTTCCTTTTTAAAGCATTGTGCAAAATAATTTGTTCTAGATCACAAATCCCCTCATTGGAAATTCCAAAAAAATAGAATTCCAATTTTTTTGCGTAAACAGCAAGTTTTTGATCGGTATACTTGCTATGCGAATAGATGAAAAGGCGAGGATATATTTTGGGGGAGTGTTCTGAGACAAAGGGAATATGTTTACAGTGTTTGGCAATAAGCGCAGAGAGTACGGTTTCTTCAGGATAACAAGAAAAAAATGGGATTCCAAGGACACATGCTTCATAAAAATCTTCTAAGACGGCTCGCACTTCAGGTCTGTGCATATCTAGTCCAAAAACAGGAGTGGAAATGGCTTTATTTTTTAGCACATCTGTTTGGGTGAAATCCAAAAGGCATTCTCGTGCTTCATTGGATACACGTGAAGAGACTAGGGTTTCGGTAAGATTCAAAAGGGCCCCATGTTCTTTGATCATTTCAAAAAGGGGAGTGATGTCTTTGAGCGGAAAAAGGCGAGCATCTAACCAAAGAACAGAATGAAATCCTAAAAGGTAGGCTTCTTCCATGATAAACATCTTGAATGCATAAGGAGTTGCGGCAAAACAGAGTTCATTTCCGCGAGGTGTTGGGTAACCTCCGATCAGCGTATAAAGATAGCCATTAAATCCACTTTTTTCTAGCTCCATTTGCATGCGATCGAGAAGCTTTTTGGGCCGTCTATCCCCGTAATCTGCATAACTTACGACCACACAATCTCCTCCCTGATTGATTTTTATGAGATTTTTCTGAGGAAGTTTTTCTGGATAAGCAAGAGGAAAGTAGACGCCGATCTGCATACGCGAAGCTATTTCATTAGATAAATCGTCTGCGGGAATTTTTAAAGATTGTTTCATTGCGTCTATTTTTACGTAATCTTCTTGCGTTGGATTTTTACACGGAGGATAATCAATATAGAATGGTGAGCTAAGAATCAATAATAGGAAAAACATATGTGGCAATTTATCGGGTTAATTTTTGTAATGAATGTATATGCAGCAACCTCTTTAGATTGGGAAAGAACCGATTATATCTGGAATTTTGGGCTGAGAAATTATTGCGATGTGGGTGTTGCAGGAACTCCTAAGGACTATTTTAAACATGTGGAATATCCATTCAATCTTTCTCAATACAAGAATATTAAGAAAAATGACCTTATTTGGCTACGCCAACGATTTTTGAAAGATTTTTATGAACAGGTGTTGCCTCAGCTCGATTGTCCCGTTATTTTAGTGATATGTGATGGCGACGAATCTTTCCCAAAAGATTGTCATCTCAATGAACAAGAGGTGGAAGATTTATTAGAGAATCCAAACATTTTACATCTTTTCACGCAAAATTACGACTATCATGGCCCTTCTACGAAAGCATCACCGATTCCAATAGGATTAGATTTTCATTCGATCGCTTACAAGGGAGGTTATTGGGGGGAAATGGGGTCGCCTCAGGCGCAAGAGGCTCTTTTAAAACGTCTCATGAAAACATCTCCCCCCACAACACAAAGATTGAAACGGGCTTTTGTCGATTTTCATCATAGTGAATCGATGCGCGCTTGTTTTCAACGGCACAAAGAATTCGGTGAAGATCGAACATCTATTTTTAAAAGAGTCAAAGAAACGGGGCTGGTGGATGATTTTAAAAAAATGGCACGATCTAAACTTTGGAAGATTAAGGGGCACTATGCGTTTTCTATCAGCCCTTGGGGAAATGGGCTAGATTGTCATCGTACGTGGGAAGATTTAGCATTGGGTTGTATTGTGATTGTGAAAACTTGTTCGTTGGATTCGTTATATGAAGGATTGCCGGTTGTGATCGTGAAAGATTGGGATGAGATTACAGAAGAAAATCTCTCTATTTGGTTAGAAAAATTTGGTGATGTAGGAGAAAACAAAGCATTTCAAGAACGATTAACAAATCAATATTGGATGAATAAAATTTTATCTAAACGAGTAAATTAGCTCTAGGGCCTCTAAAGGTGCGTTTATCCTTTTAATATAAAAAAAGTTGTTTTAACTAAAAAGGACATTGAGTAAACGGAATTTAAGAACAAAAACTGTTTCAAACCTTTAGAGGATCCAACATGAACAGAAGAATAACAGCATATCTCCCTGTACTGCTTGCAACAGCAGGGCTTTGTGCGTCAGCGAACTCTTCGCATAAGAAGAATTCGAAAAAAACAGAGGAGTGCGCTCCTTTATGTTACGCCGGGGCGTTTAGCGAATGTGAAACTCCTTGGGAATTTAATGCTGCTGCAGTCTATCAACAGTTTAGAGTGCAAGCACAAGAAGTTGCTTTAAACACAGGAGACACCTTCGGGCTGCTCACTGGAACAGCAGCTCCTACAACAATACAAAACGGAGCTTTGTTCCCTATTGGTGGAGAGGGTGTCGAGCCAGTAGAGGATTTTAACTGGGGTTTTAAAGTCGGCGGGACTTACAAAACCTGGTATGATAGTTGGAAGGTAGGCTTTTCCTATACATATTTAAACACGACAACGAATGGAGACCTTGAGTCTGCTTATGGTCGTGGTTACAACCCTTCAGCGTATGCAAACCAAGCAGTTGATGGGCAAACCCAAGCTTCTGGTACAGGATTAGCTGCAGGTGCTTCTCAAAAGACCTTGTTTGCTCATGTAGAAAGTGGATCAGGAACAATTTTTAATTCTTTAAATTTTGTGCTGTCTAGGCCCACTTTGATCACCAAAGATCTAGAAATCACTCCATTCTATGGAATTGATGCGACGTTTTTGACAAGAAGACAAACAACTGTGTTCACAAACGCTAAAGATGGCGGATATAGTGGTTTACAAGGTCTTTTCTACCAAAACTACCAAAAAATGACTTGGTGGGGTGTAGGGCCAATGGTTGGTGTTCACACAAGCTGGAATTTAGCTTATAATTTCAGTGTTTATGGCGATGCACACACTTCATTGGAGTACGGAGCTGCTTTTACAAGAACAGCTACAGCGTCCAAAACTGTGAATGTCAACACAACACGTGAAGCTTCGATTGAAGATACGCTGTATCAATATTCTCCCAACTACCATTTTCAACTCGGGGTTAGCTGGTTTAAAGATCTAGAAGAATTTGATTTGAAATTTGGATTTCAACTTGGTTACGAAACTTCGTATTATAGCCAAGTGATCAAATCTATCGTTCCTGAGATCAACTACCGTTTACAAAACGGAGCCGGTCTTGGAGTGCAAGGAGTTGTGCTACAGGCAAATCTAGACTTCTAGCATAAAACTTTAAGTCTTTTAAAAAAACAGGCGGTGAAAATTTCATCGCCTGTTTTTTTTATACATCGTGAAAAAACTCATTAGTTAGATTACTAACCTCTTTCGAAACTCGCTTCGCCCGAAAAAGAAGTCTGCTAATAAAAATGGGTTTAAGGTGTTATTAGAGTGGATAAGTGGAAGTAATGCTTTTGAAAAAATAATTGTTTTTGTAAATGGAAGGTATTAAACAAAGCCGTAAAATGAATACTTTTAAGGGAATATCATGAGTGGACAAGTAGTGAAGGTTCTTCCAATGCTTTTAGCGTCGGTTGGACTTTTTGCTGGGACTGGCCCAGCACATAAAAAGCATGACAAAAAAGCAGGGGATTGCGCATCTCTATGTCATCCAAACCCAAAATTAGAGTGTGACACTCCTTGGGATGTAAATGCATCAGCAACATATTTGCAAGTTCGCGTGCAAGGCGGCGATATTGGAGTGCTTACTAACGATCGCACAATTATTGCTTACCCGGTAGCAGCTACAGGGATACAACCAGCAGATAGTTTTGCTTGGGGATTTCAGGTGGGAGCTGGATACAGCTTTCATAATGACAACTGGAAAGTGAGCGCTAATTATCAGAACTATAAGTGTATCACAGATACTTCTTTAGAGCTCTCTTATGGACAAGCCTTTGCTCCATCGCTTTATGTAAACCAAAAAGTGAATAACCCTACAAATACATTGCTGTTCAATAATCTCCAATCTGGGATTAATATGTCGTACAACAATGTAGAGGTTTTACTTGACAGAGCTACAATGATCACTCCTAATTTGGAAATCACGACTCTATTTGGTGTTAATGTACAGTTGATGCAGAGACGTCAATTGAGCGTATTTACCAATGCATTGACTGATACAGCAACAAGCGGGTACGGATCAAATATTGGTGGATATTTTCAAAACTACCAAAAATATACTTGGTGGGGTGTTGGACCTGAAATTGGGATGCATACGAACTGGGCTATAGGAAATAACGTCTCCTTCTTTGGAGATGCTTATGGATCTATTACGTATGGTTATTCCAATACACGTAATGCGACTTTTTCTAAAGTTGTGGCTTTTATGACTGGAACAACGCCTATGTTTTTACCAACAGAGGCTGCTGTTCAAAATGGGTTATACCAATATTCGCCTTCAGTGAAATATCTGCTAGGGTTTTCTTGGTTTAAAACAATGGAAAATGACAGCAGAGTGACATTAAAAATGGCTTATCAAAGTGAGTATTTATTCTATTTGATCAAGTCAATTGTTCCACGAGCTGATTTTGCAACTTCAAATGGATCTGGATTTGGAATTCAGGGTATTGTGTTTAACGCAGCGCTTGATTTCTAACATCTGACTTCAGTTAGTGATTTCAAAAGGGCCTTGGTTTCAAGGTCCTTTTTTGTGTTTCGAAAGAGGTCTAATAAATAGGCCTGTAAGGATGGCTAAAATAAGTGTATGAACTCAATCCATCGCAACTGGAAAAGGGCATACAAATATACAATCTTCATATATGCTTTCTTGGATTAAGGAGTTTTATGAGTAATGTGCCAGGATTCACGGGTGGGGGTAATGGAATTGATGATTTTTATTTTAGCGAAGAGAGTTCTGACACAAGTTCAGATTCAGAAGGTCGAATAGATGAAGTTGCTCGTGCGGCTTTAACGAATGAATCTGGGGCAACAGCAACATCGTTATCGGTAAATCAAGCCATGTCTATCAGGAGACGAAGTCGTGCAATTTTGATGGCACTTGGACAACCAGACAAACGTCATATAATCGATTTGATAAAAAGTGGCCCTATATCTCAAGAGACTCAACATCTTGCATTCGATTGGGCAATTATAAATGATGATTCGGTGTTGTGCGGGCAGTTATTGGATATAAATGCAGATCGATGTGTTATGGATGAAGAGCTTCGATGTAGGTTAATTATTTGTGGACTTGAAAATGAAGATAAAGAGTTGTGCAAAAAAGTTTTGAAAAATGGCCATATGGTTTTTAATGCAATTGAAGCGATCAAGCTTGCAATTGTTTTTGATTCGAGATCTATATTTAGACTGTTATTCGAAAGCAATCCTCTCTCTAGAGAACAGAGGCTAGAGATGGCGATTGAGGCGGCTAATGCTGTGTCTGGTGGTTATGATGCGGAAAGGCTCAGACTTCTGCTTACAAACTTTACTTTGATGGATGAAGAGCAAGAGAGAATCGTACGTAACATAGATGGGGGAGATTTTATTGACGATTTGAGGGCACTAATGGCAATGAAGGAAGTTGGTGTTGTGTTTACAGAGTATGCACAAGAGAGGCTCATCGTGTGCCTGGCTGCATGTTGCGACGATGACATCATGAAATGCAGATTCGAAGGGGGGGCTATATCCAGAGAGGCCATGATAAGATTAGTGTTGGAAGAGGGGTCTATATCCCCAGAGACTCGAAGTGAAGCTCTCAGATATGCAGTTACAAGTCGGCACTCCACAATCATTCCTTTGTTTCTAAGGGATAATGAAAGAAATTTTATCGGGGTGGATATTAGCGAAGCACTTCTTGAAGCTGTCCGTTTGGGAGAAAGAGATCTTGTTGAGGCTTTATTGGCCAATGTGCCTTCGATTCCTTCTGTGTTGCGAAATTTTGCCAGAGGAAATGTTCGAGGTGAGGAGTGCGAGGCTATTTTGGATTTATTGGAGCAGGTAGCTGTTGATGACAGTCCGGAAGTTATAGAAGAAACTACTCTTTCCGACGAGTGGATCAACCTAAAAGAGATAGAGAGTAATCCTCTCAGTTTATTGCGTAAGATAACTATCGATGGAATGCCTCGTCGATTTTGTTTGATGGAAAGCTCTCAAGTGATCGATTTAGGGGGAATCACTAAGGAGGTGGTGACAACTCTTGTAGACGCTTTGATCGATAAAAAGCTGTTAAAAACGGATGATATTTTGCGCCTTCCTATTTTAGAAAAGGAAGATTCTAGACAGATTCTGCAGCAATTCGGACAGTTTTTGTGTCAGTTGGATCATCGCAATCAAAATCGTACCGATAAAGTTCTCATCGGCGCGCGATGGAGCCCTGAGTTATTTGAGCTTTTAAAACTTCAAGAAGGGGTCAGTTTTACGGAGATACTTGTCAGCCTTGTGGAAGAGCGAAACAATAAACAACAGGAAGCTTGCTTGATAAATTTATTGAGAGACCCAACAGACAAGAAGGCTTTAGTTGAATACAGTGAAGTGTATGTTTGCGGTAGTGTAGAGAGTGCTCGACAGGAATTTTGTAAATGGCGAAACTCGATGGAAAAAGCGGTCGCTGCTTTGAGGTCGGGATTAACATCAAAATTTAAAGAAAAACTTCAACGAATGGATGCGAAAGATTTTTCTGATCAAATACAAGGGGTGGAAGCTTCTGCCGAGATGATCATTGCTGCTTTTAAACTGAAGGAGGTGCCGACCAATAGCTTGGAGAAATTCAAGGAAAGGGTGCAATGGTTAAGGGATTGGATTTTAGGCGCTGATGAAAAGACAAGGAAATCCTTTTTGATGGCGCTTACTGGTAGAAATGTGTTGGGTAAGGGGACAGAGATCGCGATTCGATGGGGTTGGAGAAAAAATGGTGCTGTCGAGTTACACTCTTGCTTTAATTCGATTGATTTACCTGGTGCAAACGAGCTTAAAAAGGAAGATTTTTTGGCTGCAGTCCACTTTGCAATTGAACAAAAAAACTATACGATTGCTTAAACCTTTGAAAGAGGTTGCGATTAGAAAATTATTCGGCGGAAGTGGCAGTGGGGCTGGTGTAGCGTCTTAGCGTAATATTTTTGGTGATATTCTTCGGCAGGGTAGAAGGTAGAACCGGGGAGAAGATGTGTAGCGACAGGAATCTTTTTCTCAAGAAGCTGCTGCATGAGTTTGAGCGAAGAGAGCTTTTGCGCATTCGAAAGATAGAAAATGGCTGAGCGGTATTGGGGTCCAATATCGCTTGCTTGTCCTTCTTTTTGAGCCGATCGCTGCCATCAACCCTCGCATCGTGACCCAAAAGCATGCTTCTCTTGAAGTTCACGTTTCTTTTTAAATTAGTTTATACGCAACTTTTTTAACTTAAAAACTTGCACACGGCCGTATGTTATCTAATTTCAATTTTCGATGAAGTTTTTAAGCAGAAACTTCAAGATAAAATTCGGGAAATCTTGCATTTTTACAATGAACAATCAAGATTCGAAGACATGATCCATTTAATCAACAATATTAATAACTCTAGTGGCCGTGGCGATTGTCGGTTTGATTGGGATGCAGATTTCACTGAACACTTGAGCGATGGGTTGCAAAGATTAAAAAAAATTTGCAAAGGACTAGAGGGTCTTGCTGCAATGAGTTTGTGAACTTTATTTATCGAACTTGAAAAAACATGTGCAAATATTTGATTTTCTTGTATGGTTTTTCTCTGATTAAGAGGTGTTATGAATAATGTGTCAGGATTCGTAGGTGGGGCTAATGAGACCGGTAATTTTGATTGTGAGAGCTCGAGTTCTGACACAAGTTCAGGTTTAGAGGATCGAGTAGATGAAGTTGCTCGTGCAACTCTTACGAGTGCAACTGAACAGACGGTACAGGCCTGTACCGATGAGCTCGAACGGAAGACCCTATTTGATGAAATTGTTAAAGCAATCGAACAGAGCGATAAGAAGACATTGAAACAGTTGCTGGAAAAGGGCTGCATATCTCAAGAGGATCGAGAAACAGCTATCTGGTTAGCGGTCGAAAACGAAAATTATTATCTATGCCCATGTTTGTTGGATTCAAATCCTTTACCTGAAGAACTTCGATGTGAACTAATCAGTTGGGCAATAGAACATGAGTATCCAGAGCTGTATGAAAAGTTATTGGGGGATGGTCATATGCCTTATGATCTGGAAGATGCAATGGGTTGGGCGGCTTGTTTTGGATTAACGCCTGTAGTTAAGCTGTTGTTAGAGAATAATGATGTATCTCGCGATATACTACAGAACGCTGCGAGGAGTGCTGCGGATTCTTGTCAAGCGGATGTGCTGAGAATTTTGTTGGAAGGATCTCCTCTAGAGGAATATAATCATCACGATATAATGTCCAATTTACAGGACAATGAAGATGATAGATACGGGCTATCATTAATACTATTATGGGATTTTGGTTTGAAGTACGCATTCACAGAGGATCAACAAAGTGATTTGATCAATTATCTAGCTGCATCGGGGAACGAGGTCATGATGAGATCAATATTGAATGAAAATTCTATACCCATAGAGGATAGAAGTCGAGCTATC
>Ga0075163_10004788_pt1 | contig 18113 bp, 12 predicted proteins | sample JI1023141ADNA_FD_71478 | JGI IMG/M metagenome (GOLD analysis project Ga0075163, IMG submission 71478) | Wastewater effluent complex algal communities from Wisconsin, to seasonally profile nutrient transformation and Carbon sequestration -... | ecosystem: Engineered > WWTP > Effluent > Algae...
TGATCCAGCTCCTCGGGATCCGCGAGCGGATCGATCTGCATGTCGGGCAGCACGATGCGTGCGACGCGCTTGGTCTTCGGCAACACCTGCGCGCGCGCGCCGGCGAGCTGGGCCCTCCGTGGGGCGCCGGGGTTGCTCGCGAGCTCGGCATCGATCGCGGCGATCAGCGACCGGCGCGCGGCCGCCAGTTGCTCGGTGGCGCGGCGGACATCGCCGCTCGCGGCCTCGAGCTGACGACCGAGGGCCTCGGCATCGGCGAGCTTGACGCGCAGCTCGCGATCGCGGCGCCACGACTTCGGCGAGTTCTTGAGCCGCTGCGCGGCGTCGAGCTCGGCGCGAAACTTCACGTTGATCTCGTTCCAAACCTTCGAGGCGCGCGACAGCGTCTGCTCGGCGGCGGCGGATGAATTCCACGCGCGCGTGGTGGTGTCCGCCAGCGGGCTGGACTGCGCCCACGCGGTCGCACACGCGACCGTCATGCACAGAGCTACCAGCCAGGAACGCATACCAGGCCCATTAATAGCAGCCGCCATGCCACGCTCAAGTCCTCGTCGTCAATCGGACTATCAACAGTTGTCCGTGCCGATCCTGGTGGGTCGAGTTGCTGTTCCCTCAGTTTTCCATGGGGTAGCTAACCCGTGTGGCGTCAGGGGGATGTGCGTTCGCCAGCGAGGCGCAGCACCAAGTATCGGAGTGCCGCCGTGACCATGGGGCCAATTGCCGCGAGCGGCTCGCCGTCGGGGCGTTCCCACACGAGATAGTCGCGGCCCATCGCATCGACGGCTGCGTGGAAGTGCAGCCGGCGCAGCCGATACCCACCGGGTAGCTCGACACCGGGATCGGTCACCGCGACGTCGTCCTCGAGGGGGCGGCCGTAGCGCACCATCACGCGATCGATCGCCGCGACCGACAGGTGCCCGAGCACGCCCTCGCCATCATCGGCGATCAACAGGCGGCCGTCGTCGACCAGGGTGGCCGTCGTCTTCGCGTGGCGACCGTCCGCGAGGATCCGTTCGTCGAGCAGCACGCCGGGAGTTGTAGCGCGCTAGAGTCGCGGCATGCGCTGCCCACTGGTGCTGATCGCACTCGCGATCGGCTGCGGCCCCAAGATCGTCAACGACCGCCCGGTGGCCGATCTCTCCAAGCACCTGCCCGCCACGCTCGAGGCGAGTCGCCCGCGCGAAGGCGACGCGAAGACGATCCACGTTCGCATCTGGGCCGATGCCGGCGTCCGCGCGCAGCCGAAGTGGCGCGAAGAGATCATCGATCAAGCCGACTACGCGAGTCAGCTCCTGGCGCCGCTCCTCGGCGTCAGGATCGCGATCGACAAGATCTCGGACTGGAACCGCACCGGCGAGCCGAGCGCCGCGGCCACCGCGCTCGCCGAGCAGGACAAGGGCAAGGACGCGACCTGGGTGATCGGCTACATCGCGCCGAATGACGTCTCGACCAAGGTGATGAGCGAGCTCGGCAACGCCGAACCGCTCGGCAAGTACATCATCGTGCGCGGCTACGCGGAGCAGCCCGAGACCAAGGTGCTGACGCAGACGCTGCCCGATCTGAAGGGCCCGGAGCGCAGCGAGATCGTCAGCGCACACCGCCGCCACAAGCAGACGGTCGTGCTGCTCCACATGATCGCCGCGGCGCTCGGCGCGATCGAGGAGCAGGACCCGACGTGGATCCAGAACCCGACGTACAAGTCCAAGCAGGTCGGGTTCTCCGATCGCAACCGCGAGCTGCTGCAGATCGCGATCGACGAGAAGCTCGCCGATCAGAACGACCAGACGATCGCGAAGAAGCTGCTCGAGGCGATCGAGAAGTCCGAGTTCGGTGGCTGGACGCCGGCGAGCAAGGACGAGGTGACCAAGCGCCTGCGGATCGCGATCGATGCCGGCAAGGGTAGCCGCACCGCGAAGGCGATTCCGCCGGCCGCGTACGATCAGTTCTCGCGGATCCAGACGCTGGCGCGCCAGGGCAACACCAAGGACGCGCTGGCCGAGCTCGACAACCTGCTGATCGCGTACCCGGGCAACGCGGCGATGCACCAGGCGCGCTGCGAGATCATGCTGTCGATCGGCGGCCCGTCGGCGATCGCGCGCGCGAAGCAGCCCAAGCCTGCGCCGAAAGCACCGCCCGCGCCGAAGCAGGAGCCGCCACCTCAGGTCGACTGGAAGGCCGCGTGCGCACGCGCGGTGGAGTACGCCGCCGGCGATCCGACGCCGCACCTGCTGGTCGCGGTCTCGTACTTCCAGGCCAAGGACATCAAGGCCGCGCGCGCCGAGCTGCTGCTCGCCGAGGGCAAGATCGGCAACCTGCCGCCTGCCGAGATCTCCGATGCGTGGAAGAAAGTCATCGCGATGTACACGGAGATCGGGGCGCTGTCGTGGACCGACGAGGCGGTCACCAAGGGCAAGCTCGACAGCGATCCGGCCGCGCTCAAGGTCGCGCAGACCCGCGCGCGGTACGGCATCCCGCAGGGTGCGAAGTTCGTCGCGCCGGAGCAAGAGGCCGAGCTGGTGGCGGTGATCAAGGACGCGCTCCAGCTGGTCTACGCGAACAAGTTCGGCCAGGCCGAGGGCATGCTGGCCGCGGCGGAGCGCAAGTGGTCGGGGGCGCCGGGCATCGCGTCGACACGGTGCGATCTGGCGCTGCGCCAGAACCAGCTCGACGCGGCACGCGCGCACTGCGCCCGGGCCCTCGCCGCGCAGCCGACCAACTCGTGGGCGCTCTACCTGACGGGCGTGATCGCGCTCAAGCCGGGTAGCGACGCCGCGACCAGGCAGGGGATCGACCAGCTCAAGAAGGCGATCGCCGTCGACCCCGATCTGCAGCAGGCCTGGCGGACCCTCGCGAAGGCGTACATCCGGACCAAGGACAAGGCGGCGTACGAGCAGCTCGGGAAGGACTACCAGGCCAAGTTCGGATCACCGCTGCCGCTCTGAGCGGATGCGGCCTGGCGATCGGTCGTGCTCGTGCACGCCACTGTCCGCCGGGGCAAGCCAGGATCCCCGCGATCCGCCGCGTCCGGATCCTCGGGACCATCACCGCCGGCCGGGTTCACGTTCGGATCCCCGCTACCGCCGTGAGCGCCGGGATGCGGCCTGGCTATACTGCCGACGTGGTCCGTACTCGTACTCGTCCTCGTGCACGTGCACGTGCTCGTGCGCGAGACACCGTCCGCCGGGCCTGGCTGATCAGCGGTGGCGCGGTGCTTCCAGCTCCGTTCGCCACCTCGACCCGGTCGAGATCGCTGGCCTCGGGTGGAGCGGCGTCGGCGACCACGCACCTCCTGATCAGCGAGCTGCGCGCGCGCGGTGTAGCGCTCGACGAGGTCGTCGTTCTGACCGGCCGAGGAGCGCTACGTAGGGACACGGCGATCAGATCAAGCTCGTCCAGTAGCTCGGCCTCGATCCACAGCGCACCTTCGGTAGCCGTCTTCGCCGCGGCGCCGCGAATCTCGACGAATGCAGGCGACCGCTGGAAACGGCGGCGCCAACTTCCACGCGCCGCCCCACCACTGCGATTCAGCACGTGCTCGTGCCCGTGCACGGGTCAGGGCGTGTCATGAGCTTTCTCCGGCGGATGTTCTCCTCCGACTACCGTCAGGCGATCGCCGCCGAAGCGGCGGGGAACGTCGATCTCGCGGCCGAGCGCTACGGGCTCGCCGGGGAGAACGCCGGCGCGGTGCGCATGCACCTCGCGCGAGCCGCGCGCGCCGCCAATCGCCTGGCGGAGATCGCGGCGCTGCGCGATGCGATGCGCTGGGCCGGCGAGGATCCCGAGCTCCAGAAGCAAGCCGCGGCTGCGCTAGGCAAGGCGCTGTACGAATCGGCGAAGGCCGAGGGCATCGCCACGGAGCGCGATCGAACGCGCGTGCGCGAGGCGGCGGATCTGCTGGTCACCGGCGGGGAGCACGCGCTCGCAGGAGAAGCGCTCGAGGCGATCGGCGATCACCTGTCGGCGGCGAACGCGTACTCGGCGGGCGGCCTGGTCGAGCGGATGGAGGTCGCGCTGTCGAAGGACGACGACCTCGCCAACAAGGAGCGCGACGAGAAGACGGCGTTCGCCGACTACGAGACCGCGATGCGGATCGGCCGCCGCGACGAAGCGCGCGTCGAGCTGGTCCGCGCCGTGGCCTCGGCGACGCACGCCGGCGAGTACCGGCGCAAGCTCGATCATCTCGACACCGCGCTGCTCACCGCCGGCAAGCTCGAGCTCCGGCGCCGCGGCAAGCCGCTGATCGTGGCGTGCTCGGCCGACAAGCTGGTGCTCGGCCGCGATCAGCTGTGCGATCTCACGCTGCGGGCCGGCGGCGTGTCTCGCCAGCACGCCGAGATCGAGCGCGACGGGACGCAGTTCCTGCTGCGCGATCTCGATTCGCGCAACGGCACCTCGGTGGCCGGGCTGCCGCTCGCCGGGCGCGTGCCGCTCGTCGGCGAGGGCCGGTTCGGGCTCGGCGACGAGTGCAACGTCGACTTCGTGATGGAGGACGAGCGCCTGATCCTGCGGGTCGCCGGCGGGCTCGATCGCGGGGTCGCGCTGATCGCCGGCGCCGAGGGCAGCAAGCTCGCGCTCGGAGGCCTCGGCCTGGGTCTCGACGTCATCTTCCAGCGCGGTCGCCCCCTGCTCGGTCGCGGGACCTGCAAGGCCGTGCTGTTCAACAACGAGGCCCTCGGCGACGACGTGCGCCTCCAGCTGATCCGCGGCGACCGGATCGTCGCCGACGGCGACGAGATCGAGGTCGGCTGATGGGGTTCTGGGGGCGCCTGTTCGGCAAGAAGTCGGAGCTGCCCGCGCCGGTACCCGCGGTCGTTCCCGAGCCGCAGCACCTCGGCAGCGAGGACGAGGTGTTCCTCGCGCAGCTCGTCGCCGATCTCGCGAGCGGCAAGCGACGCGACGAGGTCGGCGGTCGCGACGTGCTGCTGCGGATCGACGCGGTGTGGGCCTCCGGCCACGAGCGTCTCGCGATCGAGTGGGCCGAGAAGCTGCTCGGCGTACCCGAGGTTCCGATCGGCCCGACGGCGCCGCTCCGCGCGTTGCTGGTCGAGCGGTACGAGCAGCGCGGCGAGCTCGACACCGCGATCACGCACCTCGAGATCCTGATCACCGAGGACGCGCACGCGCTGCGCGCGCACTACCTGCTCGCCGAGCACGCGCGGCAGCGCGGCGACAACGAGCGCGCGCTCCAGCACTACGAGATCGTGCTCGGCCGCGACGTCGACTATCCGAACGTCCGGGTCAGGGTCGAGCGGCTGCGCCAGTCCGCGGGTCGGGCGGCCCCCGTCGCCGGCGAGACGATCGCCGCCGGTGACGTCGCCGGCGTGCAGGCCGGCGCGCGGTATCGCCTGGTGCGCGAGCTCGGGCGCGGCGCCACCGGCGTGGTCTATCTCGCGCGCGATGCCGAGCTCGAGCGCGACGTCGCCGTCAAGCTCCTGCACCCGCACCTCGCCGGGCACGAGCGCGCCGATGCGCTCGCGCGGTTCTTCCACGAGGCGCGCGTGATGGCGTCGCTGCGACATCCGAACGTGGTCGCGGTGCTCGACATCGACGAGGCGACACGGCGCATCGTCATGGAGCTCGCAGCCGGCGGCACGCTCAAGGACGTGCTGCGAGAGAGAGGCGCCCGCCCGCTGCGCCGCGTGATCGAGCGCCACACGCAGGTGCTGTCGGCGCTGGTCGCCGCGCATCGCCGCGGCATCGTCCACTGTGATCTCAAGCCGGCCAACCTGATGTTCCGGCGCGACGTCGACGGCCCGGGCGTCGAGGTGATGCTCGGGGACTTCGGCGTCGCCCACCTCCCCGATACCGCCGGCCACACCAACACGACGGGCAAGCGCGAGGCGATCGGCACGCTCGCATACATGGCTCCCGAGCAGCGGCGCGGCGAGCTGTCACCGGCCGCCGACGTCTACGCGAGCGCCGTGGTGCTGTTCGAGAACGCGTGCGGGCGGACGCCGTGGTCTCGCGACGCGCTGATGGCGGGCACGCGCCGCGCCGAGGACTTCACCCTCCCCCAGCACATCACCATGCAGGCGCCCGCGATCGCCGACGAGATCCAGGCCCACCTGATGCGGATCGGCGACCCCGACCCGACGAAGCGACCGACGACGATCCAGGCCCTCGGCGAGGCGCAGCGTCTCCGCGAGCTGATCATCGCCTCCAGCGGTGGCTAGCTGTCCGGTATCCGGGCAGCAACGGCAATTGCTATCGTGCAGCTCGGTGCGCAAGCCCGCACCGGGGGTGCGGGAGCCACGAGGTACCGCGAGCTGATCATCGCCTCCAGCGGTGGCTAGCTGTCCGGTATCCGGGCAGCACCGGCAACTGCCATCGTGCAACTCGGTGCGCAACCCCGCACCGGGGGTGCGGGAGAGACGAGGTAACTGCGCGTTGTTGCGCGACCGGTCGACGGGCGATGTCCGGTAACCGGACGAGGGCTACTCGTCCTTGACGGGCGTGGCCTTGCCTTCTTTCGTGCAGCTCGGTGCGCAAGCCCGCACCGGGGGTGCGGGAGAGACGAGGTAACTGCGCGTTGTTGCGCAACCGGTCGAAGGGCGATGTCCGGTGACCGGACGAGCGTTACTCGTCCTTGACGGGCGTGGCCTTGAGCGCGGCCTTGCCTTCTTTGATGTAGACCGTGAACTTCACCTCGCGGCAGCCGGTCTTCGCGATCAGGTCGTCGCGGTTCTTGACCAGCTTCTCGCTGAACTTCTCGTAGGTCAGGCCCGCGGTCGGCTCGTTGCAGCTCTTCTTGACGGCGAGGAACTGGTCGAATACCGACTTGAAGTACGGATCGACCGGCCCCGACGGAAGCGGGCCCGGTGTCGGGGTCGCGCCCACGCCACCGAGGATGTCGTCGTCGAGCGTGAGCGGTGGCGTCGAGGCGGTGCCGATGCTGGGCCGCGGGGCCGCCGCCGACTCGAAGCCGCCGCCGAGCAGGTCGGTGGTCTTCGGCGCGGGGGGCGGGGCAACGGGTGGTGGTGTGCCCGGGCGTGCGGCCGGGCGTGCCGGTGGGAGTGGAGGACGCGCGGCCATCGCGCCCGAGTCGCCGAACTTGAACTCGGAGATCGGCGGCGGCGTGATCGCGGGTGCGGGCCCACCGGGGCGCACGCTCGGCAACGCGGTGGCGAGCAGATCGATCGTCCCGAGGCTGCCTTCCGGCGCGGGGCCGAGCAGCTGATCGAGATCCTTCTTCGCCGACTTCGCCTCGCGTCCGAGCTTGTCGATGTGGATGTTCACGCTGCGCGCGATCGAGCCGAACTTGCCGGGATGGGCGTCCTCGGCGAGCCGCTCGACCTCGCCCTTCGCGAGCCTCACCGCCTCGGCGGTCAGCCGCTTGAGCGGGCGATCCGACTCGAACAGCATCAAGAAGATGCCGACGCCGAGCACGACGACGAACAAGCCACCCACGAGGATCCACGGGAAGCTGCCGAACCCGAGGTCGTCCTTGGTGACGCCGCTGACGGTGTCCCAGAACCCGACCTCGGCGGTCTGCTTCGAGAACACCGAGAAGTAGGCACCCCGCGCGCCGGCTTCACCGGGGAGGCGCGAGACCAGGGCCGTGTACGAATCGCTGCCCGCGGTCAGCGGCATCGGCTTGTTGTTGTCGTTGCTGCAGTCGCTGCTGAGATCGGGGCCGAGCAGCGTGCCGATCCGCGAGGTCATCGGCGCTTGCTCGAGCGCGGCCGGCGACGTCGCCGCGATCGTGTCCTTCGGCAGGTAGAAGCCGAGCTCGACGAGCAGCGACTTGCCGACGATCTTCTTCGCGAACTCGGTATCGATCTTGTGACCGAGCACCACGGCGCCGACGTACTCGGTGCCCTTGACCACCGGCGACGCGGCGACCAGGAACGTGGTGCGGCCGAACATCCAGATGTCGTCGCGGAGGTAGCCCGCGAGCGCGTCGTCGACCAGCGGGCGCCCCGCGAGCGTGTCACCGAACTCGGTGTCCTCGACGCGGATCCGCGCGACGGCGCGACCCTTCTTGTCGACCATGATCGCCCACTCGGGGTTGCGCTTGCCCTTGATGCCCTCCATCACCTTCTCGCCGACGGTGCGGACCTGCTTCATCCGCTTCTCGTCGAGCGTGGCGGCAGCCGAGGCGTCCGCGAGCTCGCGCTCGACATCCTCGTTGCGGGCGAACTTGCCGGCGAGCTCGACGCGATTGCGCGCGTCGGCCTCGAGCACGATGTTGACGACACCACACGCGACGGTGAGCCGCCGCGTCTCCTCGTTGCGCGACGCGGTCTGCGCGGGGCGCGGCATCACCAGCGCGAAGCTGAGGGCAACCACGGCGGCGACGGCGATCAGGAAGAACCAGATCTTTGACCAGAACACTTACGGCTTCTTCTCTGCTGCCGGCGCAGCGAGCGAGGTGATCTTGATCGTCGGCTCCGTCTTGCCCTTGGCAACCACGGTGACGGACTCGGCCTGATCGAGCCAGTGGTCCTTGTAGAACACCCGCACCTTGTACGAGCCCTCCGGGGCGTCGAGCTCGAACTTGCCCTCGGGGCTGACGTTCGCGATGTACGGCGACGCGACGACGACGACCTTGCCGACGAGGTGCGGCGCGTCCTTGTCGGTGATCGTGTAGACCTTCGCGTCGCTGACGGTGAACGACTTCTCGCCGACCTTCGGGTTGATCAACCCGTTGCCGATCAGCTTCGCGTCCTCGACCGCCACCAACGTGCGCGCGACGTGCGACGTGTTCTTGACGACGACCTGCGCACCGACGGGCGCACCGAGCACCGGCTTGGTGAACGAATCACCGGCGAGCTCCCACTTCACCTGGCCCGGGCTGTCGGCCTTGCTGGTGTCGTTCTCGAGCACGACCAGCAGGTAGGGCGTGACGCTGATCCCCTGGATCGGCTTCTTCGGGTTCTCGACCCGTTCGACGAAGCCGCGCACGCTCGGCGGCGGCCGCTCGGGGAGCGTCGTCGGGAGCTCGAGCTTGCCGTGGACCGGGTTGGCGTGGGCAGAGGCGGTGGACGCCAGAAACACCGTCGTGATCGCCAGTCGGTGCATGAAGTACCCGGAATCGTATGGTCCCTGCACTCCCGGCGGCAAGCCGTGTGGGGAGAGATTGTCCCGCAACTTTGTGGGGTCGAGGGCGACAGGCCCGCCCGTGCGCCAGCTCCCGACCAGTCCGTTTGCCGTCGCGATCACGTTCGTGCTCGGACTGGCCGTCGCCCCGAGGCTGGATCGAGGTGGGGTGCCGTCGTCGGCCCGCTGGGTGCTCGCCGCGGCGGTCGCCTTCGTCGCGATGCGCCGCGGGAGCTGGATCCTCCCCGCGATCGCGTGCGCCGGCGTCGCCTACGGGGCGCGGGCCACGATCGACATCACGGGCGCCGACGACCGGATCGTCGATCGGATCGAGGGCGTGGTCGCCGGTCCGGTGGTCACCACGCCGCGCGGCACCGGCGCCCTCCTCGCGGGCACCGCGACGTGGGTGTGGTCGACCGAGCCGCTGATCGCCGGCGAGACCATCGAGGTCACCGGGTACCTGGCGACGCCGAGCGGCCCGCGTGGCCCCGGTCTGGTCGATCCCGCGGATGCAGCGCGGGCGCGTGGTGCCGAGCGCGAGATCTCCGCGCGCGTGATCCGGCGAGTTGCCGATCGACCCGATCTCGCGGATCGCGTGTGGCGGTGGGCGAGCAACGCGCAGCGCGGGTGGGCGCGCCAGATCGAGGACGCGGGTGGTGACGAGATGGGTCGCGCGGCGCTGCGCGGGATCGCGGTCGGCGATCGCAGCGCCGTACCTCCCGAGCTCGATCAGCGCTGGCGCGCGGTCGGCATCTACCACGTGCTCAGCGTGTCGGGCCTGCACCTCGCCGTCGTCGCCGGCTTGCTCTACGCCCTGCTCCGCCGCGTGGTCGCGGCGCTGCGCGGTGACGCACATCCGGCGCGGTGGGCCGCCCCGATCGCGTTCGTGCTCGCGGTGATCTACACGATGATCACCGGCGCCCAGCTCGCGACGCTGCGCGCGCTGCTCGTCGTCGGGGTGATGTTCGCCGGCGCGATGCTCGATCGACCGGCGCGGCTGGTCGACGCGCTGTCGGTCGCCGCCGTCGCGATCTTGATCTGGCGACCGGGCGATCTGTTCGATCCCGCGTTCCAGCTGTCGTTCGCGGCCGCGCTGATGCTCGCGCTGCGCGAGGGCGGCGCGCGTCGCCCGGGCCTCCGCGGGTGGCTGCTCCGCCAGCTCGCGACGTCGGGATGGGTGTCACTGGTCACCGCGCCGATCACGGCGTTCCATTTTCACCAGGTCACCGCCGGTGGCGTGATCGGCAACCTCGTGCTGACGCCGATCGTCGAGCTGATCGCCCTGCCCCTCTCCCTCGCCGGGCTGGTGCTCGACCTCGATCCCGCGATCGCGATGTCGTCGTGGCTGGTCGGTGTGGTCGATGCGATCGCCACGCCCCTCGCCGAGGTCTCGCCCGTCGGCTCGGTCGCGCTCGCGAGCCCGCTGCTGCTCGCCGGGCTCGTCGTCGTCACGCTCGCGCTCGCGGCGCGCAAGGTGCCGCGGCCCGCCGGGTGGATCGCGCTGTGTCTCGCGTGGTCGCTCGGTCGCGTACCTCCGCCGGAGGGTTCGCTGCGCGTGACGTTCGTCGACGTCGGGCAAGGCGATGGCGCGCTGGTCGAGCTCCCCGATGGCTTCGTGATCCTGATCGATGCCGGCGGGCAGGCGAACGCGCGCGATCCGATCGCCGGCGCCAGGCCCGGTCGCACGATCGGCCGCGTCCTCGCCGCCTACGGGCACGATCACATCGACCTCGCGATCATCTCGCATCCACACCCCGACCACTACCTCGGGCTCGCGGGCCTGCCCGTGCCGATCCGCGAGCTGTGGTTCGCCCCCGAGGAGAGCGCCGGCCCGTCGCAGTTTCACGAGCTCGTCGCGCAGCTCGCGCAGCGCGGCACGCGGATCGGGCATCCCTCGCTGGGGGTCGCGATGCAGCGCGCCGGCGTCGAGCTGGTCGCGCTCGCGCCGCGCTACCACGCCGCACCCGGCGCACCGCTCGCGCTCGCCGCCGATCCGGTGCGCTCGGTCAACGACAACTCGCTCGTGATCGCGGTGAGGTTCGCTGGTCGCACGATCCTGTTCACCGGCGACATCGAGGCGGAAGGCGAGGAGCAGGTGATCGAGGCCGGGCTGGCGCGCGTCGACGTGCTCAAGATCGCGCATCACGGCAGCCCGACCAGCTCGTCGGCGGCGTTCGTCGCCACCGCCCGGCCCACGCTCGCGGTGATCTCGTGCGGCCGCGGCAACACGTTCCGGTTTCCGTCACCCGCGGTCCTCGCGCGGTTGTCGGCGGTCGGTGCCGAGGTCGCGCGCACCGATCTCGAGGGCAGCATCGCCGTCGTCGTCGCCGCCGACGGTGCGTTGTCGGTCCAACGATTCGCCCCTCCCGCGTTGTGACAAACCGCGCGCTTTGCGGTTCAATCATGGGTAGTGGTGACTCCCGCGCGCGATCGTGAAGCCATCGATCAGGCCGTCGTGCGAGGTAGCGAGCTGCTCAAGCAGGGCAAGCTGCCCGAGGCGCAGCAGGCGTTCCGCACCGCGCTCGATCTCGATCCCGAGAACCAGAAGGTGATGGCCCTGCTCGGGCTCACCTACTTCCGCGGCAACGAGCTCGATCACGCGCGCCCGATCTATGAAGAGCTCGTCGAGCTCGCTCCCACCGACGCCTCGCACCGCCTCAACCTCGGGCTGGTCTATCTCAAGCTCGGCGATGCCGAGCGTGCGATCGGCTCGCTCGAGGCCAGCCGCGCGCTCGATCCGAGCCAGGGTCGCGCCGTCAGCTACCTCGGGCTCGCCTACGCCCGCGCGGGTCGCTACGCCGAGGCCTTTCGCTCGTTCCTGATGGCCGGGCAGAACGAGCTCGCCAGCGAGATCGAGGTCAACCTGACGCAGCTCGAGCGCGACGGCATCCTCGCGCAGCTCGGTCGTCCGCCCGGCGGACCGATCGGCCCGCACAAGGACAAGCTCGTCTCGCAGGCTCCCGATCCGGCGCTCGCGCGCACCAAGTCGGAACCGCGCACCAAACCGCCGAGCGCACCGCCGAAGCGGGCGGAGAAGTCCGAGTACATCGGGTCGTCGTCGGCGATCGCCATCAACATGTCGGGCTCCGGCTCGATCGAGCTACTCAAGCCGGACGTCTCGTCGCCGGAGATCTCGATCGAGCAGCTCGACACCCCGATCGACCTCTCCGCCTCGCAGCGCTTCGTGCTCGGCAAGCACGAGCTCGCGGAGCTCCAGCACACGAACGCCGCGGCCCTCGCGGCGCATGCGGCCTCGCCCCCGACGGAGATGGCGCGCTCCGCGATCTCGCGGCTCCAGCAAGCCGTCGCGTCCGTGGTGCCCGCGTCCACCACCGCCGCGCGCACCACGTCGGGTGCCTACGCCGCGCGCCCCCTGTCGGAGCTCGCCACCGAGGAGCTGATCCGCCCCGACGACAGCACCGAGGCGTTCGAGATCGCGCTCAACGGCTCGCTGCTGATCCGCGTCACCGATCGCGTGCTGACGCGGCTCGAGGGCATCCACGTCACCGGCGGCGATCTGACGTACGAGAAGGCGACGCGGCGCTCGCGCGGTCACCAGACCGACGAGTCGTTCGACACGCCGATGCACGTGGTCGCCGGCAAGGGCTACCTGATCGCGGTCCCGCCGAAGGACGAGCGCTTCACCGCGGTGCATCTCGACGACGACATCCTCTACCTCCGCGAGGATCTGGTGTTCGCGTTCGAATCGACGCTGCGCTGGGAGAACGGCAACGTGCCCGGCCTCCGCGGCAAGCTGCACGTCATGCAGTTTCGCGGCGACGGCGCGCTCGCGGTGCGGATGGCGCGGCCCCTGGTGCGCGTCAAGCTGCCGGCCTCGGGCCTGGTGTTCGTCGACGCCGCGCGCCTCGCGGGTTGGATCGGTCGCGTGATCCCGCGCGCCGTCGTGCCACCCGACGGCGGGCCGCTCGGCACCACGTGCGTCGAGTGCACCGGCGAAGGCATCGTGCTCGTCGAGCCTGCCCGCGATCCGGTCGTCCCTATCCCGATCCCCGTCGCGGTCGCCGAACCCGCGCCGGTCGAGCCTCCGGAGCCCGCGCCGTTGCCGCCGCCCGAGCCACCCGAGCCTGGGGAGGTCGCGCCCGAGGTCGCCGACTTCGCCGCCGATCTCACGGCGTTCAACGCGGCCGCCGATGCCGCCGAGGCCGCGACCAAGCAGCCACCGGACGACGAGACGTTCTGATCGATGTTGTCTCCGCTAGAGGCGGGTGGGCCCGCCGACGGTGGGCCCGCCGACCCGATCGACGCAGCCGCGCGCCTCGCCGGATGCCGGGGCCGCGTGATGCTCCACAGCGGGCGCGACGACGATGGCCTCGGCCGCTGGTCGTTCGTCGCCGCCGAGCCCACGGCGACGCTGATCGCGCGCGGTCGCTCGATCGTCGAGCTCGACGCCAGCGGTAAGCCGACGCGCAGGTTCACCGCGGATCCGATCGATACCCTCGACGCGTTCCTTCGCGCGCACGACTGCTCGCTCGAGCCGCGCGACGGGCTGCCGGAGCCGCGCGTGATCGGCTACCTCGGCTACGACCTCGCGCAGGTGATCGAGAAGCTGCCGGGCGGCTCGCAGATCGGGCGCGACTGCCCCGATCTCTGGCTCGCCGCCTACGGCGCGATCGCGCGATTCGCAAGCCCGGGCTCCGCCGGGGCGCGCAGCGTCGCGGAGCGACGCGGAGGTGGATCGCGTGGCGACGAGATGGAGATCGTCGGCCCCGATGCCGCCGCGCGCGCGCGGCTCGCCGCCCGCCTCGCCGCCCGCCCCGTGCCGACGCTGCCGCCCAGCCTCGGTCCGCTGATCGCCGACGACGATGCCGCGCACCACATGGCGCGGATCGACAAGATCCGCGACTACCTCGCCGCCGGTGACGTCTATCAGGTCAACCTCGCCCGCCGGCACGTCGCGCGGATCTCCGCACCCGGCGACCTGCTCGCCCTGTATCGCGCGCTCGACCAGGCCGCGCCCGCACCGTATGGCGCGTTGCTCGAGGCCGACGGCGTCTCGATCCTGTCGGGCTCGCCCGAGCGGTTCCTCGGGCTCGTCGGCGATCGCGTCGAGACGCGCCCGATCAAGGGCACCGCACCGCGCTCCGCCACGGGTGCGGCCGACCTCGCCGCGTCGGAGAAGGACGCCGCCGAGCACCTGATGATCGTCGACCTCGAGCGCAACGACCTCGGCCGGATCGCCGAGACCGGCAGCGTCACCGTCGACGATCTCGGCTACATCGTCGAGCTCCCCGGTCTCTATCACAAGGTGTCGAGGGTCAGCGCGAAGCTGGTCCCCGGCACCACGCACGCGCAGCTGCTGCGCGCGACGTTCCCCGGCGGGTCGATCACCGGTGCGCCCAAGGTGCGCGCGATGGAGCTGATCGACGAGCTCGAGCCGGTGCGGCGCGGGCCGTACTGCGGCGCGCTCGGCTACTTCGGCCCCGGCTCGCTCGAGCTCGCGATCGCGATCCGGATCGGCGTCGTCGTCGGCAACGAGCTGCGTGTCCACGTCGGCGGCGGCATCGTCGCGGACTCGGATCCCGCCGCCGAGCTCGCCGAGACCGAGACCAAGGTGTCCGGCTGGGTCGCCGCGCTCGAGCGGTTGGATCAGCTCAGAACGAGACCGTCACGAACGTGATCGCGTCCGCCTGCAGCGGCACCGTCGACGTCACCGGCGTGCCCGTCGGCGGTGTCACCGTCAGCTGCGTGCTGGTACCGGTGGTACCCGGCACCCACGCGACACCGAACGCGCCCGTCACGCCCGGATCCCAGATCGTCGCGCTGTTGCCGTCGTAGCGCGGCGCGAACTGCGCCGCCGGCACGGTCGCCACCGTCGCCCCGGCGAGCGGCGCGTTGCCGGCGCCGAGCACCTGGACGACCACCGACGACGACACGCCGCCGGTCAGGATGATGCCGTTGGTGCTAAGCAGCGCGTCGAACTTGGCGGCCCGCATCGTGTTCAACGTGAGCGAGGGCCCGAACTCCGAGATCGCCGTCACGAAGTCGGGATGGGAGACCTTCCAGGTCAGCCCGGTGCCGGACGGCAGATCGATCTGGAACGTGCCGTCCGGTCCGGTGTTCCCGTGTGCGGTGTCGAGATCGACGGCGATGTCGTCCGAGTTGTCGGGATCGCACACCGTGAGCTTGCGGAGGTCCGCCACCACGCAGACACGGCCGGTCACGAGGACCGCGTCCGTCGGTGCGTCGATCTCGGAGTCCAGCAGCGCATCGGTCACGCCGGTCATGCCGGACCCGCCACCCCCGACCGGGGTGAAGTCCTCGTAGTCTTTTTTGCAGCCGATCAGCAGCAGGGCGACAACCGCGAGCCTCATGCCGCCAGTGTACCGGGTCGTCTCCTGGCGGCGATACTTTCCAGCAGCAGGACGGCGACCCCGATCACGAGCGCGACGTCGGCCACGTTGAAGATCGGCCACTCGTGGGAGCCGACCTTCCAGCGTACGAAGTCGGTCACCGCGCCGTCGCGCACACGATCCAGCAGATTCCCGAGGGCCCCGCCGGCGATCATCGCGTAGGCCGCGCGCTGCAGCCGCTGCTCCGGCTTGGTCCGGCGCGCCATCCACACCAGCATCACCAGCGCGCCCACCGCGATCAGCGAGAGCACGACCTGCTTGCCGCGGAAGTTCGAGAACGCCGCGCCGTCGTTGAGGGCGAGCTGCCAGTCCCAGAACCCGCCGATCACCGGTTGCGGCACGCCGTGGCAGGTATGCGCGGCGAGCTCCGCCGTGCTGCAGTTTGCCGGCTGGACCGGCAAGGTCTTCGCCCACGCCTTGCTGCCCTGGTCGAAGGCCAGCGTGACCAGCAAGATCGCGACGAAGATCACCACGCGCCGAGGCAGCTGCATGGCGCGCTAGACCGCTGTCATCGCCGCGCTATTCCCGCATGATAGGCGGGTGACTGGCATCGCCAACGACCTCGCGAGGCTTGGGGTCAAGCGGATGCTGCTCGCGATCCACGACGTCAGCTTCCCCTCGGATGCGAACGAGGACGTCGGGCGCGGGTCGCCCGTGACGCGCGCCGCAGCACGGCTCTACACCTATGCGTCGTCGCTCGGCTTCACCGGGATCCAGCTCGGGCCGCAGGGGCAGACGTCGCGCGACAACCCATCGCCGTATGACGGCACGATCTTCTCGCGCCACCTCGGAAACCTGTCGCTCCACGCCTTGCGCGCAGGTGGTGCGTTCGAGGGCTTGCTCGACGATGCGACGATCGACCGCGCCCTCCGGCCGTCGCCCGTGGCGGATCACCGCCACGCACACGATGCGATGCACGCGCTGATCGCCGCGGCCCATGACGCCCTCGAGGCCCGGCCGGACCTCCGCGCTCGGCTCGGCGCGTTCCGGCGAGCCAACGCGGGCTGGCTCGACAGCGATGCGCTGTACGCCGCGATCGCCGCCGACCACGCGCAGCGCGGGTTTCGCGACTGGCCCGAGCCACTGCAAGACGTCACACACGCGCGCCGGTTCGCCGCGCACCACGCGCACGCGATCGATCGCTACGCGTTCGGCCAGCTCCTGGTCCACGAGGAACATCAGCGGCTGCGCGCGGCGTGTCCGCTGCTGCTCTACGGCGATCTGCAGGTCGGCTACTCCGATCGCGATGCGTGGGCCTACGCGGCGACGTTCCTGCGCGACTACCGGATGGGCGCGCCGCCGAGCCGGACCAACCCCGAGGGGCAGCCATGGAACTATCCCGTGCTCGACCCGGATCAGTACGGCGGTCGGGTGCGCGAGCTGGTGGCGATGCGCGCCGACAAGTCGTTCGAGGAGTACGACAGCCTGCGCATCGATCATCCCCACGGCCTGATCTGTCCGTGGGTGTATCGCGCCGACGAGCCACCGGCCGAGGCCGTGCGCACCGGCACGCGGCTGTTCGAATCGCCGGATCGCCTGCCTCGGTTCGCGATCGCGCGCGTGGACCAGATCGATCCGACCCAGCCGCGCTACGGCGATCACTGGGTCACTCACCTCGATCCCGCGCAGATCGATCGCTTCGCGGTGCTGTTCGATCTCCTGGTCGATAGCGCGCGCCGGCATGGTCGAGCCGTCGACGATCTCAGCTGCGAGGTGCTCAGCACGATGCCGCGGCCGCTCGGCGACGTGATCGCGAAGCACCGGCTCGGCCGCTGGCGGATCACGCAGAAGGCCGACCTCGGCAACCCCGCCGACGTCTACCGCGCCGCGAATGCCGCGCGCCACGACTGGGTGATGCTCGGCAACCACGACACCGCGCCGGTGTTCTCGCTGCTGAAGACCTGGACGCCCGAGCACAAGGAGCGGTGGGCGCGCCACCTCGCGGCCACGCTCCGCCTCCCGCAGCCCGACAAGCTCGCGCAGCCCGGCTTCTTCGCGTCGGCGATGCTCGCGGAGGTCTTCCTGTCGCCCGCCGAGAACGTGTCGGTCTTCTTCGCGGACCTGTTCGGCTACGAGGAGCGGTTCAACGTGCCCGGGCTCGTCGCCGACGAGAACTGGTCGCTGCGTCTGCCACCGGACTTCGAGGCGCTGCACGCCGACCGCCTCGCGCGCTCCGCCGCCCTCGATCTCCGCCTCGCCCTCGATCTCGCGCTATCTGCGCAGGAACACCGCGCCTAGCGGCGGCAGCGTCACGTTGAGCGACAGCTCGCGGCCATGCGCGCGGACCGGCGTCGTGCGCACCACCCCGAAGTTGCCCTGCCCGCTGCCGCCGAGATCGACCGCGTCGGTGTTGAGGATCTCGCTCCACTCGCCGGCCTCGCGCACGCCGATCCGATAGTTGGGGCGCGGCACCGGCGTGAAGTTGAGGCCGCAGATGATCCGCGTGCCGTCGCGCGCGATCCGCTCGTAGACCAGCACCGATCGCTCGGCGTCGTCGGCGTCGAGCCAGTGGAAGCCGCCGGGCTCGGCATCGAGCTCGTGCAGCGCCTTCTCGGTCCTGTAGAGCCGGTTGAGCTCGCCGACCAGCAGCTGGATCTGGCGATGGCTCGGATGCTCGAGCAGGTGCCAGTCGAGGCTGCCGTCGTGCGCCCACTCGGTCCCCTGGCCGAGCTCGTTGCCCATGAACAGCAGCTTCTTGCCGGG
>Ga0075163_10004790_pt1 | contig 18112 bp, 18 predicted proteins | sample JI1023141ADNA_FD_71478 | JGI IMG/M metagenome (GOLD analysis project Ga0075163, IMG submission 71478) | Wastewater effluent complex algal communities from Wisconsin, to seasonally profile nutrient transformation and Carbon sequestration -... | ecosystem: Engineered > WWTP > Effluent > Algae...
CCCCGCTGAAACTGCACCCGATTCATCGCCATCGCCGCATCCTCCGCTTGCTGGAGGACCAAGCATCCGACGCGCTCGTCTCAGCAGCAGAGACTTGGCTGACGGATCGCGCTAATCAGGAATATTTTTGCGATTATTTGCTTGCAATGAGACCCGCGCCAAAACGTGTCAATGTCCGTCAGTGATGATGTTCCCCACCTTCACCGTGAACATGCCCGTGAAGTGTCTCCTCGAGAGTTGCCTCTCGCACCGAAACCACCTCGACAGAAAAGTGTAGATCCTGTCCAGCCAACGGATGGTTGGCGTCAACCGTAACGGTGTCGCCATCAATTGCGCTGATCACCACAGACAGCGCACCCTGTGGGCCCTGGGCCTGAAAGTTCATTCCGACGGCGAGTTCATCAACTCCCTGAAAGGCAGCGCGTGGCACCTGCTGCAGCATCGCCTCGTCACGCTCGCCGTAACCATCTGCTGCAGCCACAGTGACGTCGAATCGATCACCCGCCTGGCGACCGCTCATCGCCGACTCAAGGCCAGGCACGATGTTGCCGGCGCCATGCAAATAGGTAAGCGGCGAGTGCCCTTCCGACGAGTCAATGGTCTCACCAAGCGAGTTGGTCAAGGTGTAGTGGAATGCAACGACGCAGCGATCAGCAATTTGCACGAGAGAGTCCTGAACGATGTTGGGGGTCGGACAGCCTACCAGTTGCAACCACCCCGAGGGAGCACAAGAGAGCGTTCGCATGTAAGACGCGAGCGCGCTCACGGGTGCCACGACCAACCATTTGGTGCCTTGACCTTGGGGCGCGCTTCGCCTTTGCCGTTCGTCGGGAAGATGATCCGATGCTGGACAAATCAAATGTTGGTGTTATAGTTATATACAACACCACTCCAACAGATCACACGGAGCCCTTATGACCCGCTATCTACGCAAGACTCTGCTGGCCCTGTCCTTCAGCATCGCTGCAGTCACCACAGTCGCGGTACTTGGCGAACCCGTACAGCCAACGCTCGATGCCACCGCACAAAGCGCGCCACACGTGACCAACGATTCACCTGAAGATCGCGCAACCGCACGCCGCATGCAAATGACTTTGCCGTACGTCGGTCGAGTACTGCACAGAGAGGAACACTGACATGAGCGTGACCTGGAACGACAACACACCGATCTACCTACAACTGAAGGAACGGGTTGTCACAATGCTGCTCGACGGACTACTGAAGCCTGGAGAGGCGCTTCCCTCCGTCCGCCAGATCGCAGCCGAATACCAACTCAACCCCATCACCGTCTCGCGGGCCTATCAGGAGCTCGCGGACGAATCCCTTATCGAGAAACGCCGAGGACTGGGCATGTACGTTTCAGATGGCGCACCACAGAAACTGTTGAACAGCGAGCGCGAGCGTTTCCTGCGCGAAGAGTGGCCAGCTGTCCTGATCCGCATCGAGCGGCTTGGCCTGACCTTGGACAAACTGCTAGAACAACCCACCAAGGAGCATGGCGAATGAATGCCCCCGTCATATCCGCGCGCGGCTTGCGCAAGCGTTACAAAGGCCAAGACGCCTTGGCCGGTACCGATTTCGACATCCCGCGCGGTCGAATCGTCGGCCTGATCGGCCCCAACGGCGCAGGCAAGACCACGGCGCTCAAGGCCATGTTGGGCCTGATTCCCTTCGAGGGGCAGCTATCCGTTCTGGGGCTTGACCCACGCACCCAGCGCGACGCGCTCATGCGCGATGTCTGCTTTATTGCCGATGTCGCGGTACTGCCACGCTGGATCAGCGTCGGTCAAGCCATCGACTTCGTAGAAGGCGTGCATCCGAAGTTTGATCGCCGCAAGTGCCAGGCCTACCTCGCCAAGACCAAGCTGACGCCGAAAATGAAGGTCAAGCAGATGTCCAAGGGCATGATCGTGCAGATGCATCTGGCACTGGTCATGTCGATTGACGCCAAACTGCTGGTACTGGACGAGCCCACACTCGGTCTCGACATCATCTATCGCAAGCAGTTTTATCAAGACTTGCTGGAACAGTATTTCGATGAGGAAAAGACAATCCTCATCACAACGCACCAAGTCGAAGAGGTTGAGCACATTTTGTCTGACCTCTTGTTCATTCGTGATGGGCGGATATCGCTAGCCGCCAGCATGGAAGACGTCGGTGAGCGGTTCAGCGAAGTCATGGTGGCACCCGGCCTGATTGAACAAGCGCGCGCCCTGAAACCACTGGACGAAAGGCAAGTGTTCGGCAAGTTCGTTTGTCTCTTCGACGGCGTTCCGCGCGCACAACTGCAGGAACTGGGCGAAGTACGCACACCAGGCGTCGCCGACCTGTTCGTAGCAACGATGAAGGGGACCTATCAATGAGCACGATCAAAATGTTGTTGCAGCGCGAGTTCTGGGAGAACAAAGGCGGCTTCCTGTGGGCTCCTATCGGGGCCGGGTCTGCGTTCCTTGCACTCAGCTTCATGGGCGCTATCGCCGGCGAGGTGTTGGGACGCAAATCGGGCGTGTTCGTCAATGGCGTCAATATCAGCGGCATTGCCGAAAAGGCAGGAGACCAGGAGATCCAGCAACTGGGAGCTGGTCTTGATCTGGCAATGCTGATGGCCGCTGGCTGGCCAATGATCGCGCTGGGATTCGTGGTGTTCTTCTATTGCCTGTCGTCGCTGTATGACGAAAGAAAAGACCGCAGTGTGCTGTTCTGGAAATCGCTGCCGATCTCCGACACGGCGACGGTCATCTCCAAGGCGCTCAGCGCGACGTTGGTCGCCCCATTGATCAGCGGTGGCGTCGCGATCTTGGTGGGATTCGCCTTTCTGCTGATTCCCAGCTTCTGGTTGGTACTGCACGGCGCCAATCCATGGACGCTGGTTTTCGGGCCTGCCTCGCCAACCCAAGTCGCAGGCACGATCCTGCTCGGCATACCGGTCTACGCACTGTGGGCTTTGCCAACGGTCGGCTGGCTGATGTTGATCTCCGTGTGGGCAAAGTCCAAGCCGTTCCTGTGGGCGGTACTGATTCCGGTCTTCGCTGGCATCTTCGTCAGTTGGTTCGACATAATGATGGCGTTCGATCTGGACTCGACTTGGTTCTGGAAGAACATTGTGGCCCGCACCCTCACCAGCGTTTTCCCAAGCACCGATCTGATCTTCCTGCACGATGGCTTTGATCGCATCGAGATAAATGGACCGGAGGATCTTCGCAGCCTGCTCAGTTGGCAGTCGAGCTTGAACACCCTCGCTTCGCTGCACACCTGGATCGGTGCCACTGCTGGGCTGGCGATGATTGCCCTCGCAACGCGTTTGCGCCGCTGGCGCGACGACAATTGATCTGAACGACACAGCGTGATTCCAAGCACGAACGCCCACCCTTCGGTGGGCGTTCGTGTATTTGCTTGTCCGCAATGCCTCGGCAGTAGCAACCCGCTAAAATGACGACCTTCTTGTCCTGGAACGTCGCCATGTCCTTGAGCGCGCTCACTGCTCTTTCCCCCGTCGACGGTCGCTACGGTTCCCGCAGTGATGCGTTGCGTCCCGTGTTTTCCGAATTCGGCCTGATCCACGCCCGCGTCCGCGTCGAGATCGAATGGCTGATCGCGCTCGCCATGGAACCCGAAATCCGCGAACTTCCAGCGTTTTCCACAGCGGCGGTGAATCGACTGCGGGCCATGGTTGACGGATTCAACGAATCACAGGCTCAGCGCATCAAGGACATTGAGCGCACCACCAATCACGACGTGAAAGCGGTTGAGTACTTCCTCAAGGAACAACTTGCTGACGATCAGGAGCTCAAGCCCGCTCTGGAATTCGTGCACTTTGCGTGCACCAGTGAGGACATCAACAATCTCAGCTACGCACTGATGCTGGAGCGCGCACGACGTGAGGTCTTGCTGCCCAAACTGCGCAGCATCGACGAAAGCCTGACCGGCATCGCCCATCAGTACGCCGACCTGCCGATGCTTAGCAGAACGCACGGACAAACCGCCTCCCCCACCACACTCGGCAAGGAAGTGGCGAACGTCGTGCACCGCCTGCGACGGCAGATCCATAGCCTCTCGCAAGTTGAAATCCTTGGAAAAATCAACGGCGCTGTGGGCAACTACAACGCACACGTCAGCGCCTACCCGGACCTAGACTGGCCGACCTTCGCGAGCCGCTTCGTCGAGTCACTGGGCCTGGTATTCAACCCCTACACCACGCAGATCGAGCCACATGATTTCATTGCCGAACTGTGTGACGCGCAGCGACGCATCAATACGGTGTTGACCGATTGGTCGCGTGATGTGTGGGGATACATCTCACTGGGCTATTTCAAGCAGGCACTCAAGGCCGGAGAAGTCGGCAGCTCGACCATGCCGCACAAGGTCAACCCGATCGATTTCGAAAACGCCGAGGGCAACTTTGGTGTCGCGAGCGCCCTGCTAACGCACTTCGCAGAAAAGCTCCCAATCAGCCGCTGGCAGCGCGATCTGACGGACTCGACAGTCCTGCGTGCTCTGGGGACTGCCTTCGGGCATGTGCTGGTAGCACTCGACAGCCTGCAACGCGGACTTGGCAAGTTGAGTACATCGCCGGAGCGCCTAGCGGCCGACCTCGACGCGGCCTGGGAAGTGCTGGCAGAGCCGGTGCAGACGGTGATGCGCCGATACGGCTTGCCCGAACCCTACGAACAACTGAAGGCGCTGACCCGTGGTCGCGGCATTGATGCCAGCAGCCTGCGCGAGTTCATCGCGCAACTTGCGCTACCGGACGAGGCCAAACAGCGTCTGCTGGCTCTGACACCATTGACCTACGTGGGCCTTGCCGCGCAGCTCGCAAAGGAGATCTGAGCCATGTCCAAGCCCACCTTCCCCATTGAAGTCCACGGCAGTGCCAAACAACCATTGGGCATGAGTCCTGCGGCCTTCCTGCGCGACTACTGGCAACAGCGCCCGTTACTGGTCCGCCAGGCATTTCCACATTTCCAATGCCCGACCACACCTGACGATCTCGCCGGCTTGGCGCTGGAGGAAACCGCACTGTCGCGCCTTGTCCATTACGACCGCGCCAACAATCACTGGCAAATCGAAACCGGCCCCTTCGCCGAGGAGCGCTTCGCTGATCTGCCGAAGCGCGACTGGACCCTGCTGGTACAGGATGTCGACAAATGGGATGCCGATGTCGCTGCGCTGTATCCAGCCTTCAGCTTCCTGCCGCGCTGGCGCTTTGACGACATCATGATCAGCTACGCCGTGCCCGGCGGTTCGGTGGGCGCGCATGTCGATAACTACGATGTATTCCTGATCCAGGGCATGGGTGAGCGCAACTGGAAGATCGACGTCAAGCCCAACCCACCGCTCGGATTTCTCCCTGATGTCGCGCTGAAACTGCTGCAAACTTTTGACCCCAGCCATGACTGGATTCTGCAACCCGGCGACATGTTGTATCTGCCGCCCGGTGTACCCCACCACGGTATCGGCGTCACCGAATGTCTAACCATTTCGGTCGGCTTGCGCGCACCGTCTTCTGCCGAACTGATCGGTGATCTGGCCGATCAGCTTTGCCCAGACTTGCCCGATGAGTTGCGCTACGTCGATCCCGGCTTGGCGGTCAGCAAACATGCGGGGGAAATCGATGCGGCATCGATCCAGCGTCTGCGTACGGCGCTGTCGCCCCTGTTGTCAATGGATGACGCCGCGCTACAGCGCTGGTTTGGTGGCTTCGTAACCCGCTACCGCGCCGCCGTGTCCCCGACACCACCGCCGAAGCTGCCATCGCGCCAGCAGATGGCACGCAAGCTCGACGAAGGTGCATCCGCGATCCCGCACCCCTATGCGCGACGCGCATGGACACGGGTCGGACGCGCTGCAGACTTGCATTCCTGCGGTGATACCTATCGCATCAGCCTGAAAGCCGCGCACTTGTTCTGTGCCGAGCGCGGCATCGACGCCAGTGCCTGGGCACAGCTCTCCGCGTCCGACAGGGAGGTTCTACTGAACCTGCTGGAAGCGGGACATTTCCTCCTTCAGCCCGCGCGAAAGGGCCGACGCTGACCTGGCTGCCATGACCGCCAAGAAAGTCATTCCAGAGGGCTTCAAGGTCGATCAGGCTGACTATGCGCGCGACTTCAACGCCCTGCGTTCGATTCGCGAAACCGTCTTCGTCAACGAGCAATCGGTTCCCCGCGACCTGGAACTGGATGCGGTGGACTCGCAATGTGTACACGTGATCGCGCGAGACTTGCACGAACAGCCGATCGGCACCGGCCGACTGATGCCGGATGGTCGGATCGGTCGCATGGCAGTGCTGGCCGAATGGCGGAGTCGAGGCGTCGGTGGCGTCATGTTGCACAGGCTGATCGAGCTCGCTCGCTCGCGAGGACTGCATTCCGTGCATCTGCATGCGCAGATCGATGCACGACGGTTCTATGCCGCACATGGCTTTGCGGTGTGTGGCGCAGGCTTCAGCGAGGCAAACATCGAGCATGTTCCCATGCGACTCGAACTAGCCCCGATCAAACAACCCTCCAATAAAGACGTTGCGGTTCTGCACGCTTTGCGTGACGAGAGCCGCATCCATCAGGCGATTCTGGAATGCCTTCAGGGCGCACGCCATGGTGTCGACCTCTTACGCCTGAAACTCGATGCGTCAGTCGCCAACGCAGACGCCATCGAGGCTATGCGCCGCTTGGCGACCAGTGGCCGAGGTGCGCGAATCCGCATCCTGCTGCACGAACCCGAGTCCGCCCTTCGCGACATGCACCCGCTGGTACCGCTGCTGCAACGCCTGCCAAGCATTTTCGCCATCCGCGAAATCGACGATCCGGCGGATCGCGAAGATCTCGGGGAAATGACCTTGAACGACCAGCACGGCATAGTGTGGCGACCGAACGCCAAATTGTCGGAAGCGCATGCGGCATCGCACGCGCCAGGTCGTCGAAATCAACTTGGCGAGACCTTCGCACAGAAGTGGGAACGCGCCACACCGTGTACTCGATTGCGCGCCTTGAGCGGACTGTAAGCCTGTGTAACTTCTGTCACTGACGATCCATAACGCCCCAAGCAAACTGCGCGCACCTCAACCAAGGAGCGCACCATGAAAGCCAATGTTGGCGGCATCGACCGCATTCTTCGTATCGTTGTAGGGATTGCCGTACTGAGCCTGTTCTTCGTGCTGGAGGGTGATACCAAGTGGTGGGCGTTGGTCGGACTGGTCCCGCTCGGAACCGGCCTGATCAACTTCTGTCCGCTCTATCCGATTCTCGGCATCAGCACTTGCAAGCGTTGAATTGAATCGTGCCGCTCAACTATGTCGTTGGGCGGCACATTCCGCTGCTTCAAGCGAGCAGCCCAGAGTTGATCAGTAGCTTGTTGCGAGGCAGTTTGGATAGCAGCGCCGTCATCTTTCGCGCAATGTCGCCATAACGCATCGCGACTTCCGACTCCGGCTCCACGAGCACCATCGGTTCGCCACCGTCCGCCTGCTCACGGATGCGCCGATCCAGCGGCAAGCTTCCAAGCAAGGCAACATCGTACTGCTCGGCCATCCGCTGACCTCCGCCTTCGCCGAAAATGTGCTCGGCATGGCCGCAGTTCGAACAGATGTGAATGGCCATGTTCTCGACAATCCCCAGCACGGGAACATCTACCTTCTGGAACATGCGTAGCGCCTTTCGCGCATCGAGCAATGCAATGTCCTGCGGTGTCGTCACAATGATCGCCGCGGTCAGCGGCACCTTCTGACACAGCGTCAACTGGATATCGCCCGTGCCGGGAGGAAGATCCACAATCAGGTAGTCCAGATCCTGCCAGGCCGTATCGTTCAACAACTGCATCAATGCCTGCGTCACCATTGGGCCACGCCAGATCATTGGCGCATCCTCGTCGATCAAACAACCGATCGACATCGTCTGCAGGCCATGGGCGCGCATCGGCAGAATGGACTTGCCATCCGGGCTCTCCGGTTTGCCATGCAAACCGAGCATGCGCGGCACGCTCGGTCCGTAGATATCGGCATCAATCACCCCGACTCGCGCACCTTCGCGCTGCAGAGCCATGGCGAGATTGATGGCGGTGGTGGACTTGCCAACACCGCCTTTGCCTGAGGCAATCGCCAGAATGTTGCGCACGCCACTCATGGGTGCGAGTCCGTCACGGACCTGGTGACTCAGCGCACGAGAACGCACCCGAACCGTCGCTGCGATCGCACCGGGTGCGCGTTCAAGCAGCCTCTGCACCTCACGCTCGATGTCCAGATGACGCGACTGAGCGGGATAAGGCAACTCCAACTCCACCAGCACGCGACCGCCATCGATCCCGATCGCTTTACTTAGCACAGCGCCATCCGCACCTGACAGCGCATCGACGTAGCCACGCAAGAGATCGCGAATCGTCGCTTGATCCAAACTCATGTTTTCAGACTCCAGCGGATTTTCCATCCCTTATTGTAGGTGCTGACAGGTCACGATCCCGACAAGGCAGTTGCGGCAAACCAAAGTGCGTTGCAGGCCAACCAGTGCTTGGCTATAGTCGAGCGCGGTGTGCGCGCAGTCGTGGCACACAAGGAAAGCCGACAGGCTTTGGGGGCGATGCGGTACGTCAGGGGAAGCACGACCGCGCAGTCGGAGTGCATGGAGGACGTGACATGTTGATATTGACCCGCCGGGTGGGCGAGACGTTGATGATTGGTGATCAGATCACCGTCACCGTGCTCGGCGTGAAGGGCAATCAGGTGCGGATTGGCATTGGTGCGCCTAAGGATGTATCCGTGCACCGTGAAGAAATTTACCAACGCATCCGCAACGACGAGCCTGACAGTTCGTCTGCGGAGAAAGCCGAGACCAAGCCCTGAGTTGCGTCGTTGGGGTTTACCGGACGAACGGACTCCGGTAAGCTGCGGCGCTCAGTTCGACGGCAACGTCGAAATCGGTTCGGAGAGATGCCCGAGAGGCCGAAGGGGCTCCCCTGCTAAGGGAGTATAGGGTCAAAAGCTCTATCGAGGGTTCGAATCCCTCTCTCTCCGCCAGATCAGTGATGAGTTCCTGGAACCCATCACTGTGTGCGAGATGCAGAAGTTGAACAATCAGTTTGAGCACTTTTTCGAGAGTGCAAGGCTTGACGAACAAGCTTCATCTCACCATAATGATCGCTTCACGACGCGCCCGTAGCTCAGCTGGATAGAGCACCAGGCTACGAACTTGGGGGTCGGAGGTTCGAATCCTTCCGGGCGCGCCAAAAACACTTGAAAGGCCAGTTGCTTCATGCACTGGCCTTTTTTGTTGTCCCGATTTTCTGGTTCACTCCGCACGTTTCAACGCACCAAGACTGCAGACTGGGGCCTGTGATGAATCAAGGTGTCGAGAACCGATATAGCGACCCTCCACCACGAGAAGCGTACACCTCGCCAGAAGCCCGCGATTGCAGGCCGCGCATCACCGAAACGAGCACAAGCGCGTCGACTCAGCCGATCACATCTCACCGAACTCGTTATCCAGAACGTTCAAAGCGGACTCCTCACCTTCCAGCACACGCTGAATCGCCACCTCGGCGACAGGCAGTTCATACCGCCAGAAGTAGATGGCGGTCTTACGCTTGCCACTCAGAAACGGGCTGTCAGCGGTGTCAGCCAGTCGCTCCGCTGCAAGGGCTTGTCGCAGCCATAGGGCAGCGACCACGCAATGTCCGCAGGCGACGAGAAAGTCGTGCGCGTTCGCCAAAGCACGAGTGGGGCCATGGCGCGTCAAACGTTCTGCGGTGAGTTCTACCGCCTGCTGCACGGAGACCGTCAATGCCCTCAGCGCGTCGGAAAAAGGCAACCACTCGGAACCGACTTGGGCGCAGGTTTCCTCGATGAACGACACCAGCCGCTTCAGTCCGGCACCTTGGTCTTGCATGACTTTCCTGCCCAACAGGTCGATTGACTGGATGCCATTGGTGCCCTCATGAATGGGGTTTAGTCGGTTGTCACGCCAGTACAGCTCGACCGGGTATTCGCGCGTGTAACCGTAGCCGCCAAGAACCTGAATCGCGTGATCGTTGGCTTGCACACAGAACTCGGATGACCACGCCTTCACGATGGGCGTCAGGATGTCGAGAAATGCTGCCGCCTTTCGTCGCGCCTCATCGTTGGGTGAGTGTGCCTTGATGTCCACCTGCAGGCCCGCAAACAGACACAGCGCATGTGCACCTTCCACCAGGGCACGTTGACGCAACAGTAAGCGCCTGATGTCGGGATGCTCGATGATCGGCACTTGTGGCAGGTGGGATCACGCTGATCCAACGGTCTGCCTTGACGACGCTCCCGCGCGTACTGCAAAGAATATCGGTAGCCCGCCATGCCGGACATGGCCGCGCCCATTCCAACACCGATTCGCGCCTCGTTCATCATGTGGAACATCGCGGTCAAACCGGCACCGCGCTGACCTACCAGTTCGGCAAGGCAGTCGCCCTGCTCGCCAAACTTCAGGAAGGTGTTGACGATGCCTCGCTGGCCCAGCTTATGGTTCAACCCGGCGAGCCGGACATCGTTGCGCCCACCGATGCTGCCATCGTCGAGCACGTGATAGCGCGGCACCACGAACAGGCTGAGTCCACGCACACCCGGCGCGTCGCCTACCACACGAGCCAGCACCAGATGGATGATGTTCTCGCCCATCTCGTGCTCGCCACCGGATATCCACATCTTGCAGCCTTCGACGCGATAGCTGCCGTCCGGCTGTGGCGTGGCACGCGTGGTGATATCGCCAAGTGAGGATCCCGCTTGTGGTTCACTCAGGCACATCGTGCCGAAATAGCGCCCCTCCAGCAGCGGCTCGGCAAAGCGGCGAATCTGCGAAGACGACCCATGTGCAAGCAGCAGATGTGCCGCACCACGCGTCAATAGTGCATAGCCGGAAGTCGCGATATTGGCGGTCATGAACAGACCGTCGCATGCCAAGGCGATGACGTATGGCAGTCCCATTTCGCCGTGCTCGACGGGTGCCGACGCGGCGTTGAATCCTGCGCTGGCGTACGCGGCCAATGCGACTTCGACCTGCGCAGGCAAGACCACTTTGCCATCGCGAACATGAGGCTCTTCGACATCACCCAGACGATGGTGCGGCGCGAACCATTGCAGTGCGATGTGGTGCGCGGAATCCATGACGGCCAGCCAGTCGTCGCCATCCTGGCTGGCGAAAGCCTCCCAGTCACGGAGCTGCCAAACCTGCAGCACCTCCTCCAGCAAGAAGGAAAGGTGCTGTCGATCCATCAAGGCATTGTTCACTGGTCGTCGCCTCTTGATTTCTTGGATTGGCAAGCCTACCCACTTCGCATTGTCCCGACGATGTCATGCAGCGGCGTTTCACAGCATGGAACACCCGAAACAGAACGCGGCGGCTTGAAAAGCCCTGCGATGAACTCCATCTGTCCGCCCACGTGCGCACTGCGCCTGTTTCCACTTCATGCCTCGGACGAACGCCCATGAGCCAGACCGAAACCCATCGCTTTCAAGCCGAAACCAGCGAAGTTCTCAAGCTGGTCATCCATTCCCTTTACTCGCACAAGGAGATTTTCCTGCGCGAACTGATCTCCAACGCCTCGGATGCCTGCGACAAGTTGCGCTTCGAAGCCTTGCAGAACGCTGACCTACTTGGCCGCGATGGTGACCCACGCATTGATGTGATCCCCAACAAGGAAGCGCGCACGCTGGAGATTCGCGACCTCGGCATCGGCATGAGCCGCCAGGAGCTGATCGACAACCTCGGCACGATTGCACGCTCTGGCACCAAGCAGTTCATGGCGGCGCTCAGCGAAGCGCAGAAGGGCGACGCCCAGTTGATCGGCCAGTTTGGCGTCGGCTTCTACTCGGGCTTCATCGTGGCTGATCGCATCGAGGTCATCAGTCGTCGCGCTGGCAGCAACGAAGCCTGGTGCTGGGCTTCCACCGGCAGCGATGCCTACACATTGGAGCCAAGTGAGCGCGTGGAGCGCGGTACCAGCATCATCCTGCACCTGAAGGAAGACGAGTCCGAATTCCTCAACGACTGGACCCTGCGCAGCTTGATCCGTCGCTACTCGGATCACATCGGTTTTCCGATTCGCCTGCCCAAGCCCGCAAAAGATGAAGACACCGAAAGCGCTGAAATCAGCGGCGAGATGGAAACCGTCAACCAGGCTGCAGCACTTTGGACCTTGCCCAAGAACGACATCAAGGAAGAGGAATACCAGGCCTTCTACAAGCACATCAGCCACGACTTCGGCGACGCGCTGAGCTGGACACACAACCGGGTCGAGGGCAACCAGAACTTCACCAGCCTGTTGTTCCTGCCTGCCATGGCGCCGATGGATTTCGCCTTTGATCGCGATCAGCGCAAGGGGCTGAAGCTCTACGTGAAGCGCGTCTTCATCATGGATGCGGCTGAACAGATGTTGCCCGCCTACCTGCGTTTCGTGCGCGGCGTGGTGGATTCCGATGACTTGCCGCTCAACGTCAGCCGTGAACTGCTGCAGAACAACCGTCAGGTCGAAAAACTGAAGTCCGCCCTCACCCGCCGCGTGCTGGATCTGCTCGACAAACTGGCACGGGAAGACAAGGACAAGTACACGCAGTTCTGGTCGGCTTTCGGCAACGTCCTGAAGGAAGGTGCGGCGGAAGATTTCAGCAATCAGGAACGCATTGCCAAGTTGCTGCGCTTTGCCACCACCCGCAGCGCCAATGCCAAAGAGCTGTTCTCGCTGGAAGACTACGTGGCACGCATGAAGACCGGCCAGAAGTCTATCTACTACCTCAGTGCCGACGGCTGGAACGCGGCGGCAAACAGTCCGCAACTGGAAGCGCTCAAGGCCCGCGACATCGAGGTCATTCTTCTGCATGAGCGCATCGACGAGTGGATGGCAGGCTACCTGCGCGAGTTCGAGGGCAAGTCATGGAAGAACATCGCCAAGGGCGACCTGGATCTCGGTGATTTGCCGGACGCCGCCGAAGTGAAGGCCAAGCACGAAGAAGCCGTGAAGTCCGCGGTGGGCACCGTCGAGGCACTCAAGTCCGCATTGGGCGACAAGGTCAACGAGGTACGCGTTTCCAGCCGACTGACCGACTCGCCGTCGTGTCTGGTGTTGGAGGAGTACGACATGGCCTTGCACATGCAACGCTTGATGCGTGCAGCGGGTCACGAGGTTCCGACCGCCAAGCCGAGCCTGGAAATCAATCCCGCCCATCCGCTGCTGAAACGCTTCGACGCACTGAGCGATGGCTCGGAGCGCGAATCGCTGGCGCTGGTGCTGTTTGAGCAGGCGCAACTCGCCGAAGGTGCGCCACTCGATGATCCAGCAGGCTTCATCAAACGCGTTAATGCGCTGCTGCTCAAGGCCGCGTGAGTTCCAGCAAGGACAGCCTGCCCACCGCCAGCATCCGCCTGGATGTCTGGCTGTGGGCAGCACGCTTCTTCAAGACGCGCGCGCTGGCCAAGGCGCAGATCGAAGCACATCGCATCAGCGTGGGCGGACAGAGCTGCAAAGCGTCACGCGGCGTGCGTGTGGGTGATCAACTGCGAATCCAGCGTGGAGAAGAGATTTTCGACATTGAGGTGCTTGGATTGAGCGACCAACGTGGTCCTGCCGCGGTCGCTCAAACACTGTATGTCGAACCGCTGGAAGCCCGGGAGCGTCGTATGCAGGCGGCTGCCGAACGCGCCGCCGCGCGGGCAGGCTATCAACCGCCAGCAGGCAAACCGGACAAACGCGCGCGACGGCTGATTCAGGCTTTGGGCGATTTCGACGCGTGGTAAGCCCGAGGCCAGTTCACCGCAACGCCTTGCCACCAACCCAAAGCGCATGCACGGGCGCAGCGCCCATCCAGTAGCTCAGTTCCGCCGGATGCTGCGCGTCCCACAGCGCCAGATCGGCACGCAACCCAGAACGCAATTGACCGCGATCAGCCAGACCCAATGCCTTCGCCGCATGCACGGTGACGCCACGCAATGCCTCCTCGGGCGTCAGACGAAACAGGGTGCAGGCCAGATTCATGGCGTAACGCAACGAAAGACAGGGCGAAGTGCCTGGATTGTGGTCAGTGGCGACCGCCATGGGCAGACCACAGGCGCGCATCGCAGCGATGTCGGGCATGTGGGTTTCGCGCAGACAAAGAAATGCCGCAGGGAGCAGGACGCCGACACCCGCTGCCTCTGCCAGCGCCGCGAGATCCTCGGCACGACTGTATTCGATGTGATCGGCAGACAGACCACCGAACTCCGCCACCAGACGAGTACCGCGCAGATCCGACAATTGCTCGGCGTGCAACTTGACTGGCAAACCAAGCACGTTCGCGGCCTCGAACACCCGTCGCGTCTGCGCCAGACTGAAGCCGATTCCTTCGCAGAAGACATCCACGGCATCGGCCAGACCTTCGGCGACCGCAGCGGGCAGAATCTCGCGGCAGACCAGTTCGATGTACTCGTCCGCGCGACCCGCGTATTCCGGCGGCAAGGCGTGCGCGGCGAGTAGCGTTGTACGCACTTGTAGACCGCTCGACGCTGCCAGTCGTCGCGCGATGCGCAACATGCGCAATTCGTGCTCAAGGCTCAAGCCATAGCCGGATTTGATCTCCAGCGTACCAACACCATCGGTCAACCACTGTTGCAAACGCCGCTGCGCTGAAGCCAATAGCACCTCGTCGCTGGCCGTACGCGTGGCCCGCACACTGGAAAGGATGCCACCACCCGATTGCGCGATCTCGGCATAGCTGCGGCCCTGCAGACGCCATTCAAACTCGTTGGCACGATCACCGCCATAGATCAGATGCGTGTGGCAATCGATCAGCGCTGGTGTCAGCAACCGTCCGCCGCAGTCGATACGCTCCGCCTCGCCAATGATGTCCATCGGCAGCTCGGCGCGGTGACCGACCCACTCGATGTTGTCACCACCGATCAACAGGGCGCCCTCGTCGATCAGACCATAGCCTGTCGCGGGCGTCATCGTGACCACGCGCGCGTGATCCAGTAGCCGCCGGGTCGGCCTGCTCATGACTGCAGGTCGCGAATATAGAAACGGTTGCAGCCGAAGTGACCGGTGTTACCCAAGGCGGCGCACAGACGCTGGAAGCCACTGCGCTCGTAGAGTCTCTGCGCGGCATCCATGCCGGTCAGCGTCTCCAGGTAGCAACGCTGGTAGCCCATGTCACGCGCCGCCTGCAGACAGACGTGCATCATCGCGGCGCCGATGCCACGTCCGCGCGCTTCCGGCAGGAAGTACATCTTGCGCAGCTCGCAGATCGCCTCACTGCTGCCCTGCAACGGCGCGACACCCGCACCGCCGATGATCTGTCCGGCCGTCTCCACCACAAAATAGGCGCAGCCAGCGCCCGCGTAGGCGTTGCTCATGTGATCGACCTCGGGATCGTGTATCGCGAAGCCAGGGCCATCGGCACCAAACTCCGGCATCACGCGCCGAATGATGCTGGCCATGGCGATGTCGTCATCACTGTGAATCGGTCGAATGGTCCAATCAGACAAGTTGATCATGTTCGGTTCTCGCAAAGCATTTCGATCCAATTCAACCAGGCACGCCGCGCCGGTTCGGCGTCAAATAGGTCATCCAAACGCGTCTGAACCTGCCTTCGCGTCGCGCGTAGCGTCGCGGGCTGCAACAGTTCGGGTAAACGCGCCGCCCATTCGCGAGGCTCAGACAGCCAGCCGTGCGCGTTCAATCCAAGCCGTCGCAACATCGCCGCCGTCTGCCGACCACGCATGAACGTTCCTTCGCTGCTCAGCACCGGCAAGCCCGCTTGAAAGGCATCCAGGCTGGTGTTGCCGCCGGAGAAATGCAGGCTGTCGAGCATGACATCACAGGCCATGTTGATCTGCAGGTAACGTTCGCGATCACAGCCGGTCAACCAGATGAGCCGCGCAGGATCCACCTCGTGTTGCGACAATGACCGACGCAGTCGACGCTCGAAGGGCTGACGGAACTGTGGCAACAGATCAAACAGAACCAGACGCGCATGTGGACAGGCCGCGAGCACCTCGGCCATCAGCGCATCCATCTGCGGATGCACTTTGAACAGCGATTGAGGCATCAGCATCAAGGTTCCCTGCTCCGGCAAGCCCAGTGCGGAACGCCCTACCACCAGCGGGATGGAAGGACGCGAATACGCGACGCCCAAACCCGGCAATGGCAGCAGGCGTTCGCTGTAGTGCATCGACGCGTGTTCCGGCTCCATCTCGGCGCAGGTGAAGTAGCCATCCAGAGTTTGAAAGCCCGTCGTCACCGGATGCCCCCAGGCGACCACCTGTCGCCGCGCGAGACGTAGCGCCGCCAGCGGAAAAATCCGCGTGTCCATGCCCAACTCGGGATAGATCAACAAGGCCGCCTGCTCATCGCGAATGGCGTCGACCAACGCCTCCATGCCACGCGACTCTTCCCAGAAAACCCCGCGACTGGCCCGCGAGAACAGCGCGTCGGTCATCGCGTCGCGCTGCGGTCCCAGTTGGTAAATCACCACCTCGAATCCCGCCTCGCGCAGCCAATCGATCCATCCCGCGAAATAGACACCCACCGTGCAGTTGCGCCAGAACGAGGACAGCAACACGACCCTTCGCGGATGGCCGCATTGCGGTGCCTGCTGCCACGCTGGCCAAACGCGGGCCGCCAGGTCCTGCAGCAGTTGCGCATACGCGCGTTGCAAGGGCAGATCGTCCTCACCGTGATAAGCGAGGTAGAAGTTGCTCCACGCGAGATCCTGCAGGCGCAAGTCCGACATTTCCCAGTCATCGATTCGGTTCCGCAAGTCGCGCAGCGCCTCACGCGACTGCGCCCTGCACTCTGCGATGTGCGCGACTGAATCCGGCAGCAAGGGCATCGTCATCGCCGCAGCGAGGCTGGCCCGGATGTGCTGCTGTCCCGCGCCCTCGGCTGCCGCGGAAAAAATGGTGCGCGCGGCCGCGCTTTCATTGCGCTGCCGAAGGCGATCCGCCACGACGTAACCGATGCGCAACTGTTGCGGCGCATCGCACATTTCCCACGCCGCAAGCACGCGATCAGGCTCACCAAAGCGCGCCAGCACGCGAGCACGCAAGCTGACGTCCACGCCATCAACTGGCTGCTGCAGAAGTTGCTGCCAACGCTGCCATTGCACGGCATCAAGCAGGGGCGCCTCGATACTGTCAAACCACAGCCATTGGGCTTCCAGATCACTCGCATGATGCGCCAGATGGTGATCCAACCAGTGACGTGATTCGTGGTGATTGCCCGTGGCTGCCGCGCACAGGGCCGCGTTGAAAGCCGCCTGCGGATGGGCAGGAAACGCCTCGACCGCTTGCGCGAAATCCTGCAACGCGGAGGTTTCATCACCCGCCTTTCGCCAACGAGTGCCACGCGCATTAAGCGCCATGGCCAATCCACGCTGCAAGGCCACCTCGCTCGGCTGCCGCGCAACCAGCTTCTGAAATGCACGCACTGCCAGATTGAAATCACCCGATTGCAGTCCGGCGTTGCCCAAGAGCAGCCATGCTTCAAGATCGTCGGCGCGTCGCCGCAGAAGTTCTTTGGCGATCTCAATAGCGATTTGGGGCGACTTGACCAACGCCATTCTGGCCTCGGCAATCAAGTCGGAATGGGATGCTGTGGTTCTGGTCATGTGGTAAACAATGGTTTCCCAACGCAGGATTACGTTGGGCTTGGTCCGAATCTTGAACGGACTGTGATAGATAGCAGAACTGCATCACAGTTTTCGCCCACCCTGGACGGGCATGCGCGCATGAGCGAACGGATTATCGACTACATCGGCGGCAGTGAAGATGAAACCGCGAGGTTGCGCTTACTGCTGCGCATGGCGGGCGGCAAGCTGAAGGCGCGCTGGCGATTCAGCGACTCCGAGACGCCTGACCTGTTACTGCTTGACCCGGAGACCAGCCTCGGTCGAACGGCCCGCGAGGCCGCCATTGAAGCCCACCAGACATTCATCAGCGTGGTTGACCTTGGCGTTGAGGATGGAGCGGACTGGGCCCTGCGGCGACCAATCAAACTGGATGCCCTGGTCCGCATGCTGAATACATTGGTGCCAACCCGGGTGGCGGATCAGCCCAGCAAACCTGCCGCCGTCATCGTCTCGCAAGGGGAAAGCTTCTTCGATCTGGACCTCAATGACGCACACATCCCCTCA
>Ga0075163_10004792_pt1 | contig 18109 bp, 16 predicted proteins | sample JI1023141ADNA_FD_71478 | JGI IMG/M metagenome (GOLD analysis project Ga0075163, IMG submission 71478) | Wastewater effluent complex algal communities from Wisconsin, to seasonally profile nutrient transformation and Carbon sequestration -... | ecosystem: Engineered > WWTP > Effluent > Algae...
ACTCGTCCTAGAAAAGCGTTAGATTGGCTTACACCATTAGAGAAATTTGCTCAACTTGTTGATTATCATAAGGCTTTTGAAACTGTCGCACCTCATGTTTAAATTCGCCCTGTTATATTGGCGAAGAGGTATGCGGGATATTAGGCTACATGGGGTATAACTCGATGGCATTACGGGATTGTCTAGAAGATAATATTAGACCAATTCAATATCCTTTACGTATCGTATGGAAAAATTTTGAATATTCAAAAGAAAAATTTAACCAAAATGATGATATTCAATATTTTGTTGATCTAATATCTCAATATGCTGATTTAAAAATTTGTTAATCTTATCGATTAACGTACCACTAAAACTGGGATATGACTTTCGCCCAAAACTTTTTGAGCTACACTACCTAAGATAAATTTTTTGAAACCAGTTCGCCCGTGTGACCCCATAATAATCAGGTCAACCCCTAAGTTTTGTGCAGCACTAATAATTTCCCCATTTACAGAAAAACCTTCTAGCACTTGCGTAGCCACTGTGAGCCCTAAAGCTTCAAATTTCTTTTCAGCTTTGCTTAAATTTTCTTGAACATAACTACGAACACGTTCGATCAATTCATTACTTTGACCCATGCGTAAGTATGCATCTGCCAAATATGGGTCTAAGGTCATCACTTGAACCAAAGTAATTTCACTATTTAGCGCTTTTGCAAGTTGAGCTGCTTGTTGAATGACGTTGTCAGAGATTTCAGAGTCATCAATTGCGACTAAGATTTTTTGATAAGCCATGTTTATTACTCCTTATTATTGCACTTTGATTCGATTCTAAATTTTTGTTTAAAATAAGATCTATGTTTTCATATTAAACTTATTAGTAGAATAATAAAACCTAGTAATTTCATAAGAATAATGAGGTGTTAAAGATGTTTTTATGTATTCAATTTATTGAAAAACATGTTGTTTTTTAAAATTTTTAAGGTAAATATTAGATTTGGAAAGGTTATAGACTTTGGTCTAAATATGAACATAAATTTCCAAGCTGATCCGTTTGTAATTCTTCACGCATTTTTAAAATTTGCTTTTCGTCTAGGTCATAGAGTTTAAGTGAAAGCAATTTTTCTATATCTGCTGAGGAAAAGCGGTATTTAATGACTTTAGCTGGAACACCAGCAACAATTGCATAAGGTGGCACATCTTGGGTGACAACAGCACCTGTAGCCACGACAGCACCTTCACCCAATTTTACTCCCTGCATAATCATGGCACGACTGCCAATCCAGCAGCCATCGGCAATTACAGTGTCACCCGTAGGCAGAAAACTTCGTGTATCAAAAGGGAAGGTCGAAATCCAATCAGGACGATGGAGTTGATTACCACCCATCATAATTACGCATTCTGCACCAAAGCAGACAAAATTACCGATATGGAGTTGATCAATCGGCTTCTCAGCTGTAGAGGCTTTGTCATGTAAATAGCGAACTACACATCGTTCAAAGCCTTGATCCCAATAAGCAGAATAATAAGAATAATTACCTTTGATATGAATATTGGGATTCTTCACTGTTTTGGAAATAAATTCGAATTCACACCAATGTTTAACAGGGGAGTTGATTAGGGGTGAGTCCATTTATTTTCCATAGAATGTTTTTAAGAAGAAAAACCCCTCAAGTTGAGGGGCTAATTCAGTTTAGAATATTAAAGATATTCCACACTGACGATTTCGTATTCAACTTCACCTTGTGGTGTTTGAATTTTTGCTTCGTCGCCTTCGCTTTTACCTAAAAGACCACGGGCAATCGGTGAGTTCACTGAGATTTTATTGATTTTAAAATCTGCCTCATCATCACCTACAATTTTATAGGTCTTACGCTCTTCAGTGTCTAGGTTTTCAATTGTCACCGTAACACCAAACACGACACGACCATTTTGCTCAAGGGTTTTGACATCAATTTCTTGAGCTGCGCCCAATTTACCTTCGATATCCTGAATACGACCTTCGCAGAAACCTTGTTGTTCACGAGCAGCATGATATTCAGCATTTTCCTTTAAGTCACCGTGCTCACGAGCTTCCGCAATCGCTTGGATAATACGTGGGCGATCCACTGTTTTGAGCTGTTGTAATTCTTTCTCTAAGGCAACCTTGCCTTCAGGAGTCATAGGATAACGTTGCATTTCAGTCCCTCTAAATTGGTTGGGAAAATACAGGATTAAAAAAAAGAAAAAGCCCGCCACCGATAAGGTGGCGGGACTTATCGGTAAAGAATTAACCTACAGTTTGTAAATCTTGCAAGCGGTATACATCCATTGGCAATTTCACAGCAAATGCTTGGCAAACAGCTTCTGCACCATTAATTGTCGTAGTGTAATACACTTTGCCTTGTAGGGCAGCACGACGAATCATTGCAGAATCATATTGAGCTTGTTTGCCTTCAGTAGTGTTGACAATAAGATGAATCTCACCATTTTTTAAGCGGTCTACAATATGTGGACGACCTTCAGTGACTTTGTTGACAGCTTCGCACTCTAAACCAGCTTCTTTTAGTACTTGGTAAGTACCATTTGTCGCAACAAGTTTGAAACCATAAGCAATTAACTGTTTCGCAATATTAGCGATGTATTTCTTATCTGATTCACGAACCGACAAGAAAGCATGCTTCACTTCGCCTTCAGTTGGTAAGCCTGGTAAACGTTCATTTGAACCGAGTACGGCTTTATAGAATGCTTCACCAAAAGTTTGACCAACACCCATGACTTCACCTGTAGACTTCATCTCAGGTCCAAGCATTGGATCAACGCCTTGGAATTTAGAGAATGGGAATACAGCTTCTTTCACAGCAAAGTGAGTAGGAATAATCTCTTTAGTGAATCCTTGAGATTCTAAAGATTGACCTGCCATACAGCGTGCAGCCACTTTCGCTAAAGAGTCACCAATACATTTAGAAACGAATGGAACAGTACGTGATGCACGTGGGTTCACTTCGAGGATATAAATGTCATTGCCTTTCACCGCAAACTGGACGTTCATCAAGCCGATTACGCCAAGTTCTTTTGCCATTGCAACAGTTTGACGACGCATTTCATCCTGAACTTCTTGTGAAAGAGAGTAAGGAGGAATTGAACATGCTGAGTCACCTGAGTGAATCCCTGCTTGTTCAATGTGTTGCATGATACCGCCGATCACAACGTCTTTACCGTCAGATACGCAGTCCACGTCAACTTCAGTTGCATCATCAAGGAAACGGTCAAGTAGGACAGGTGCTTCATTCGATGCTTGAACTGCTTCACGAAGGTAGCGTTTTAGCTCATCTTCGTTATAAACGATTTCCATTGCACGACCACCCAATACATAAGATGGGCGAACAACCAATGGATAACCGACTTTAGCCGCTTCTGAAATACCTTCTTCAGCAGATTTTACAATGCTGTTGTTCGGTTGACGAAGTTGCAAACGTTGAATCATTTGTTGGAAACGTTCACGGTCTTCTGCACGGTCAATTGCATCAGGAGATGTACCGATAATTGGCGTACCTGCTTCTTCTAAAGCACGTGCCAATTTTAATGGTGTTTGACCACCGTACTGTACGATTACACCTTTAGGCTTCTCGATACGAACGATTTCAAGTACATCTTCAAGTGTTACTGGCTCGAAGTATAAACGGTCAGATGTGTCATAGTCAGTCGAAACCGTTTCAGGGTTACAGTTGACCATAATTGTTTCATAACCGTCTTCACGCATTGCGAGGGCAGCATGTACACAGCAATAGTCAAACTCGATCCCTTGACCAATACGGTTTGGACCACCACCAATCACCATGATTTTGTCACGGTTCGATGGATTTGCTTCACATTCTTCATCGTAAGTTGAGTACATGTAAGCAGTGTCTGATTCAAACTCAGCAGCACAAGTGTCAACACGTTTGTAAACTGGATAGACACCCAAGTTCCAACGTTGTTTACGGAATTGCTTTTGTGAAATACCCATCAAATCAGCAATACGAAGATCAGATAAACCTTTGCGTTTGAATGAACGAATATTGTCAGCATTTAAGTCGCCAAAACCTAAAGTTTTCACTTGAGCTTCAGCTTTAACGATATCTTCGATTTGGATCAAGAACCAACGATCGATTTTAGTCGCTTCAAATACGTCATCTAATGAGAAACCATGACGGAATGCATCAGCAACGTACCAAATTCGCTCAGGACCAGGAACTTTAAGCTCTTTTAAGATAATGTCTTTGGCATTGGCTGCCCCAACTTCAACTTTTTCGTCAAAGCCGCTGACACCTACTTCAAGACCACGAAGTGCTTTTTGTACTGATTCTTGGAAGTTACGACCAATCGCCATGACTTCGCCCACAGATTTCATCTGAGTCGTCAATACAGGCTCAGCTTGTGGGAATTTCTCGAAATTAAAGCGAGGAATCTTCGTCACAACATAGTCAATAGCTGGTTCGAAGCTTGCAGGTGTGATACCGCCTGTGATGTCATTTTTCAATTCATCAAGGGTGTAACCAACCGCAAGTTTTGCCGCGATTTTCGCAATCGGGAAACCTGTTGCTTTAGATGCAAGCGCAGATGAACGAGAAACACGAGGGTTCATCTCGATCACAACCATACGACCGTCTTTCGGGTTAATACCGAATTGAACGTTTGAACCACCTGTTTCAACACCGATTTCACGAAGAACAGCAACCGATGCATTACGCATGATTTGATATTCTTTATCTGTCAATGTTTGAGCAGGGGCAACTGTGATTGAGTCACCAGTGTGTACGCCCATTGGGTCAAAGTTTTCGATCGCACATACGATAATACAGTTGTCGTTTTTATCACGAACAACTTCCATTTCGTACTCTTTCCAACCAATTAAAGATTCGTCGATCAATAATTGTTTGGTTGGAGAAAGATCGAAACCACGTTCACAGATTTCAATAAATTCTTCTTTATTGTATGCGATACCGCCACCAGAACCACCCATCGTAAATGATGGACGAATGATTACTGGGAAGCCGAAACGTGACTGAATTTCCAGTGCATGTTCCATGGTTTCAGCAACATCGGCACGAGGACATTCCAAACCGATTTTACGCATTGCGATATCAAAAAGTTTACGATCTTCTGCTTTTTCAATCGCTTCTTTTGATGCGCCAATTAACTCAACATTGTATTTTTCTAAAATACCGTTGGCATCTAACGCAAGCGCACAGTTCAATGCAGTTTGACCACCCATGGTTGGGAGGACAGCATCTGGGCGTTCTTTTTCAATGATTTGTGCAACAGTCTGCCAAGTGATCGGCTCGATATACGTTGCATCCGCCATTGAAGGGTCAGTCATAATGGTTGCTGGGTTAGAGTTCACCAAAATAACACGATAGCCTTCTTCACGAAGTGCTTTACATGCTTGCGCACCTGAGTAATCAAACTCACATGCTTGACCGATCACAATTGGACCTGCACCAATAATTAAGATGCTTTTAATATCCGTACGTTTAGGCATTATTCGCTCCTTAATTACTTCTTAGATGCTTCAATAAGTTCGATGAAATGATCGAACAATGGAGCGCAGTCATGTGGGCCAGGGCTTGCTTCAGGGTGACCTTGGAAGCTAAATGCTGGTTTGTCAGTGCGATGGATACCTTGGTTTGTACCATCAAACAGTGAACGATGTGTCACTTTTAAGTTTGCAGGTAAAGTACTTTCATCGACAGCAAAGCCGTGGTTTTGAGAAGTAATCATCACTGTACCATTCTCAAGGTTTTGTACAGGATGGTTTGCGCCGTGATGACCATGATTCATTTTCATCGTCTTCGCGCCAGAAGCGAGCGCCAAAATTTGGTGACCTAAACAAATACCAAAAACAGGTAAAGTTGTGGTTTCAACAATGGTTTTTACTGCTGCAATGGCATAATCACATGCTGCTGGATCACCAGGACCATTTGATAAGAATACGCCATCTGGATTTAAAGCGAGAACTTTCTCAGCAGGGGTTTGTGCAGGCACAACAGTGAGTTTACAGCCACGGTCTGCAAGCATACGTAAGATGTTGGTTTTGACACCATAATCGTATGCAACAACATGAAATTTAAATTCTGGTTGGCTAAAGCCTTGACCTAAAGTCCAAGAACCTTCAGTCCATTCAAAGCCTTCAGGATCACAGCATTCTTTTGCAAGGTCTAAACCATTTAAACCACCGAATGCACGTGCTTTCGCAATTGCTTCTTCTTCAGTGATATTTTCACCAGCAAGGATGCAACCATTTTGCGCGCCTTTGTCACGTAAAATACGTGTCAATTTACGCGTATCAATATCAGCGATTGCAACAACATTATGTTGTTCCAAGTATTCACTGAGTGATTGTTCTGCACGGAAATTACTATGTAATAAAGGAAGATCACGAATAATTAAACCGTTCGCCCATACTTTATGGATGCGACCAGATTCAACGTCTTCGCTATTACAGCCTGTATTTCCAATATGGGGATAAGTCAGCGTCACAATTTGTTGCGCGTAACTTGGGTCAGTCAAAATTTCTTGGTAGCCAGTCATGGCTGTATTAAAAACGACTTCACCAGTCGTACTTCCTGGCGCACCGATAGACGTTCCTTTAAAGATCGTTCCATCTGCGAGGGCTAAAATGGCGGGGGTGCTCAAACCAAAGCTCCTGAACTAAAACCACAAAAATAGGGCTGTAAAAAAGCGAGTAGACATAAAAAAAGGTAGGCTGTCCTTTAAAAACACGCCCCTCCTTCCAGTCTGCTCGCTTGTAACTTAACAGCGCATTATACGCATGAGTGTGTGAAAAGTCTATGTGTTTTATTTATTAAAGTAAGTAATCGCATATTTTCTTTTATCTGTTTGGTTCATATTGTGTCTATTGCAAAATCAGTCATTCTTCTATCTATATCATGAGATATTATGCAAATTGTCTAACAATTTTTTAATGGTCTGAGTATAAAGCGTTTTATCTTATACTTAGCCAAAAAATCAACAATCAATATAGAGGGGAAACAAAATGGCTGAGAATCAAACAACAGCAGCAACTGAAGAAGTGAAAGATGTTGTGGCTGAAAAAACTGCGAAAGCAAAAGAAGTGGTTGCAGAGAAAACAGCAGAAGTGAAAGAAGCTGTTGCTGGAAAGACTGCTGAAGTGAAAGAGGTGGTTGCTGAGAAAACTGCAAAGGCGAAAGAAGTCGTTGCAGAAAAAACAGCAAAGGCAAAAGAAGTGATTGCAGAGACTCAAGAGCAAGCGAAAGAAGTAATTGCAGAGACTCAAGAGCAAGTGAAAGAAGTTTTAGCTGAAACTCAAGAGAAAATTGAGACTGAAGCGAAAGAACTCAATCAAAATATCCAAAATCAGCTTGCCCAAATCAAGCAAGATATTTTACAACGCATTGATGTAATTAAAACACAATTGAATTCATCACAAGGTAACTTGGTTGAGTTAACAGCTGCGTTGAAAACAGAATTGAATGCTTTGATTGAAGACTTAACTAAAGTTAGCAAAGAACTTAAAGATGACATTAGCCAGATTTCTGTTAAGCATAAAGATACTTTAGTCGGTAGTTTTAAGCGTACCAAAGAACAAGCGGTTGAAGCTTGGAATAAAGTGCGCGCAAGCTAATTGCACGCAAGCTAATTGCAGGTAGAGATAAAAAAAAGCGAGAAATTTATTTCTCGCTTTTTTTTATGATTAAAATTGATGTAACCAATCTCGCTTATTGTGAAAGTCTGCTTGGCGACCACTGTGTTGCATTGCAAAATATTGCAGCCCTTGAGTGGTATTCAATACTGCCGATAAGCCAAGATACAAGTCAGTCCACTTTAATTTATTTTGTTGCATAAATTTTGATAAATCTAAACTGACATTTAAACCATAATGTGTACGTTGCAAATGGTTCAGTTCAATATCGTATGCTGCAACAGGTGGCATATTTTCGGGATAGCGGTATTCTTCAAATTGATAGACTTGCCATGCTTGAGAGGGGGAAAGATTGATTTCACGATAGAAATCCTCATCTTTCACACCAATAAAGATTTCAAAGCAGGTCTGTTCCCATAAAAAGTCATGGCGTGGGTGTGCCGCAACTTTGTCTGGATAAATCAAAAATTGATTTGGGTCACGAACCCAAAAACCAACATTTAATGTTGCTGGCGTTTGTTGCTCAATCGCTCCAACAACAGTAATGGCGCTAAAGCGATCAAAAGCAGATAGTTCATAACTTGCCATTGATATTACTTGTTACTTAAATGCGCAAAACGAACTAAGTTAGACAGGTGTTGATTTTGTTTTGCTGCTTTTTTATAAAGCAAAACGATTTTACCAATCTTTTGTACAGATTCTGCACCTGTTGCTTCAACAATTGCATCAATGGTTGCTGCACGTGCATCGCGGTCTTCACCCGCAATTTTCACTTTAATCAGTTCATGATCGTTGAGTGCACGATGAGTTTCTTCAATGACGTTTTCTGTAAGACCTTGGCTACCAATCATTACAACTGGATTAAGTGCATGACCAATTTGACGTAAACGCTTACGTTCATGGATAGATAAAGCCGCCATTAAAAATACCTGATTCGAGAAACGACCTAGTATAACTTGCATCCTGATTCTAAGATAGATTCAGAAGAGAGTCACTTGAAACAAATCTGTGCAAAATTGCCGAAAAACAACCAATCCTAGTGATCGGAAAAAATCTGTAAAAGTTCGTGTGAATGAACTACATCCGTACTGTAATAAGAATAATTTTCACGTACAATGATCAATCAGAAGTTTTTTGAAATTTAGTGAGTTATGGCGACGCGCATTACCAATCAAAAATTGTCGAAAAGCAGCCGTGTGTGGATGAGAGAGCACTTGGATGATCCTTTTGTAAAGAAAGCACAAAAAGAGGGTTATCGCGCACGAGCAGCATATAAGTTACTTGAAATCCAAGAAAAATATAAAATGATCAAACCAGGTATGACGATTGTTGACCTTGGTGCAGCACCCGGAAGCTGGTCGCAAATTGCAGGTAAACTGGTTGGATCAAATGGATTAGTGATTGCCTCAGATATTTTACCGATGGATGCACTTCCAGATGTAACTTTCTTGCAAGGTGACTTCCGTGAAGAAGAAGTTTTCGAAAAATTGTTAAATATTTTAAATGGACGTCAAGTAGACGTTGTAATTTCAGATATGGCCCCCAATACATCAGGTAATAGGGCTGTTGATCAACCACGTCAGATTTACTTATGTGAATTGGCTTTGGATTTTGCTCAGAAAGTGCTCGGACCAAACGGACAGTTTATTGTTAAAGTGTTCCAAGGTTCAGGATTTGATGAGTTTAGAAAACAAGTGGTCGATAGTTTTGATGTATTAAAAACAGCCAAACCTGCGGCATCACGTGCTCGATCGAAAGAAGTTTTTTTGATTGGTCAAGGTCGTAAAAAGGCATTGCAATAAAAGTGTACTTGCCAAGTTGTTAAAAATTGTGCATTTTGTACCTTTTAAGTTTTTTGCAACGCAAATTCATTGCTGTTTTTGTGAAGGTCAGCCAAGATTAGGTATGATCAAATTAGATTGATATGGGAATAAAGCCTTGAGCGATTACTTCAAGAATGCCGTATTGTGGCTCATCATACTCGGTGTTCTGATTTTGATTTTTAGCAACGTCAGTGACCGCAATAAGCCTGCAGCGATGAAATATTCTGATTTCGTTGCAGCGGTGAATGCTGGGCAAATTAAACAAGTCACAATTGACGGTTTAAATATTAGTGGTGAAAAAACCAATGGTTCTTCTTTTGAAACGGTTCGTCCGCAAGTAGAAGACACTGAATTGCTACCAAGCTTGAATAAACAGAATGTAGTCGTTGAAGGTACTGCACCACAACGTCAAGGCATTTTGATGCAACTTCTCATTGCGAGCTTCCCTGTATTACTGATCATCTTATTATTCATGTTCTTTATGCGTAATATGGGTGGGGGTGCTGGTGGTAAAAACAGCCCAATGAGTTTTGGTAAGTCAAAAGCGAAAATGTTATCTGAAGATCAAATTAAGATTACATTTACTGATGTTGCGGGTTGTGATGAAGCCAAACAAGAAGTTGTTGAAATTGTTGACTTCTTAAAAGACCCTTCTAAGTTCAAACGTCTTGGTGCAACCATTCCTCGTGGCGTACTCATGGTTGGTCCCCCAGGTACTGGTAAAACATTATTAGCCAAAGCAATTGCGGGTGAAGCTAAAGTTCCATTCTTTAGTATCTCTGGTTCTGACTTTGTTGAAATGTTTGTCGGAGTTGGTGCATCACGTGTCCGTGATATGTTTGAACAAGCAAAACGTCATGCACCATGTATCATCTTTATTGATGAGATTGATGCGGTTGGTCGTCATCGTGGTTCAGGTACAGGTGGTGGTCATGATGAGCGTGAACAAACCCTGAACCAAATGCTTGTTGAAATGGATGGTTTTGAAGGCAATGAAGGTGTGATCGTTATTGCTGCAACCAACCGTGCAGATGTGCTTGATAAAGCATTACTTCGACCAGGTCGTTTTGACCGTCAAGTCATGGTGGGTTTACCTGATATCCGTGGTCGTGAACAAATTTTAAATGTTCACTTGAAGAAACTTCCATCTGTTACTGGTGTAGACCTTAAGGTTCTTGCACGTGGTACACCAGGATTCTCAGGTGCGCAACTTGCAAACTTAGTCAATGAGGCAGCGTTATTTGCTGCCCGCCGTAATAAAAACACGGTGGATATGCATGACTTTGAAGATGCAAAAGACAAGATTTACATGGGGCCAGAACGTAGATCGATGGTGATTCGTGAAGAAGAACGTCGTGCGACGGCTTACCATGAAGCTGGACATGCGATTGTTGCTGAAATCTTACCAGGTACAGATCCAGTGCATAAAGTAACAATTATGCCGCGTGGTTGGGCACTTGGTGTGACTTGGCAGTTACCTGAACAAGATCAAATGAGCCACTATAAAGATAAGATGTTGAATGAGCTTTCAATCTTATTTGGTGGTCGTATTGCTGAAGAAGTCTTTATTAATCAAATGTCGACTGGTGCATCGAACGACTTTGAACGTGCAACCAAAATGGCGCGTGCAATGGTGACCAAATATGGTATGTCTGATGCGCTCGGTGTAATGGTTTATGAAGATGAAAACCAAAATGGTTTCTTCGGTAATGTCGGTAGTCGTACTATTTCTGAAGCAACACAACAAAAAGTTGATGAAGAAGTACGTCGCATCTTAGACGAACAATATAAAGTTGCACGTAATATCTTGGAAAATAATAAAGATATCGCGCATGCAATGGTGAAAGCGTTGATGGAGTGGGAAACCATTGATCGTGACCAAATCCGTGACATCATGGAAGGTCGTGAGCCTCAACCACCAAAAGTTTATGTTGCTGAAAATCCAGTGGCTGCATTTGAACCTCCTAAAGATGGTCCATCTACACCGCCACCATTACCAGCAATGGGTTAATTAGAATTAAATAAATCAGAGCGACTTAGGTCGCTCTTTTTTTGTCTGTATTTTGGTACAAGCTGAGAATAAATCATCAACCTTCAAACGACAGTCTTGTTAAAATAACCGTACTAAAGTGCGGAGAGTTTTGATGCAGTTGATGCCATTACCACAATGTCAGTTACAGTGTGGTCGTTTTACATTGGATTTATCTCAACCTCAAATGATGGGCATCTTAAATGTTACCCCTGATTCATTCAGTGATGGCGGGCAGCATCATCAAAAAGACCTCGCCATTCAACATGCTTTGCAGATGATTGAAGAGGGTGCAAGCATTATTGATATTGGTGGAGAGTCAACTCGCCCAAATGCATCACCTGTTGAGCTAGAAGAAGAAATTCAGCGTGTCATTCCTGTGGTGGAAGCATTATCAAACTATGGTGTAATCATATCGATTGATACCAGTCAGCCTGAGGTGATTCGAGCTGCCGTGCAAGCAGGTGCGCATATCTGGAATGATGTTCGTGCTTTAACTCGTCCACAAGCTTTAGAAACGGCGGCTGAATTAAATATCCCTGTAGTGTTGATGCATATGCGTGGTGAACCGACCAATATGAATCAGCTGGATCAATATCAGGATGTGACTGAAGATGTGATTCATGAATTACAGCAGCGGCTTAATCAAGCAATTGAGGTCGGGGTAAGCAAAGAAAATATTATTATCGACCCAGGTTTCGGTTTTGCCAAGAATGCACAACAGAATTTTCAATTGCTGAATGAGTTTTGGAAATTGAATCGAATGGGGTATCCGATCTTATCTGGACTGTCACGTAAACGTTTTATTGGTGAAGCATTGAATGGTATACCTGCACAGGAACGTGCGGTTGGAAGTGTAATAGGACATCTACTAAGTATTCAGCAAGGTGCTAGTATTGTTCGAGTGCATGATGTTAAAGCCACCAATGATGCGATAAAAGTTTGGAATGCGATGCGTTTAGCTCAGTAATTACAGAGAAATAATGAAGATAAAGATACATTCCAATACGATGTATCTTTATCTTTTTGCATACAATCACTTCAATCTTGTCATTCATTTAAAAGACATAAAAATTGGGGGATTTTAATATGCATCAATCTACAAAAATACTGACCTTAACCTTGCTAAGTTCCATGATGATCGCCTGTGGTAATCCCGTAAAGGAACGTAGCCATGTAGTCGCTCCTGCATCTTTGGTCATGTCTAATATGGCAGCGGATAGTACCCGAAAGATGATTGCTCCTGCTGCTTACATGGCAGTAATGCCTAGTCCAGAAAGCGTGCGGTTAGAACAGAATACTGAAAAATATCAAAAGAATGAGGTCAATCCTATTTATCGGGTTGCAGATCAAGCAGTCTCAACTTTTAGTATTGATGTGGATACAGGCAGTTACACCAATACACGTCGTTTCCTGAATGATGGCCGTTTACCTCCTGTTGATGCAGTCCGTGCAGAGGAAATGATTAATTATTTTGATTATCAATATCCGCAACCGAATAGTATTCACCCATTTTCAGTCAGCACTGAAACTGTAGATTCACCGTGGAAAGAGAATGCTAAGTTGATCAAAATCGGCATTCAAGCAAAGGACTTAACAACCAAACAACTTCCACCTGCTAATCTCGTTTTCCTTGTTGATGTGTCGGGTAGTATGGATGCAGCAGATAAATTACCCTTAGTTAAGCAAACACTCAGATTATTGACTGAGCAATTGCGACCTCAAGATAAAGTCACGATTATTACTTATGCCAGTGGTGAGAAACTCATTTTAGAACCCACTTCTGGTGATCAAAAAGACAAAATTTTAACCGTCATTAATGAATTACAGGCAAGCGGGGCAACCGCAGGCGAGCAGGCAATTCAATTGGCTTATAAACAAGCTGAAAAAGCCTTTGTGAAGAATGGGATCAATCGTATTTTATTGGCAACTGATGGCGACTTTAATGTAGGTATTACTGACTTTAGCACCTTAAAAGGGATGGTGGCTGAGAAACGTAAAAGTGGTATTTCTTTAACGACATTGGGTTTTGGAACAGGAAATTATAATGAGCAGCTGATGGAGCAACTGGCGGATGTAGGAGATGGTAATTACAGCTATATTGATAATAAGAATGAAGCGAAGAAAGTGGTACAACGTCAGCTTTCATCAACACTGGCAACGGTTGCTCAGGATGTCAAAATTCAGGTGGAGTTTAATCCTGCCACGGTAAAAGAATATCGCTTAGTCGGCTATGAAAACCGTATGTTGAAACAGGAAGATTTTAATAACGATAAAGTTGATGCGGGCGATATCGGGGCAGGGCATAACGTTACGGCAATTTATGAAATCATTCCAGTGGGTCAGCAAGGTTGGCTCAATGATTCACGTTATCAAGCATCAACAAAGACATATGCAGCGAAAAAGTCAGAATATGCTTTTGTGAACTTGCGCTATAAATTACCAAATCAAGAAAAGAGTATTCTATTGAGCCGATCTGTGAAAGCAGAAAGTAAAACGCTTGCTCAAGCCAATAACGATACGCGTTTTGCGATTGCAGTTGCTGCGTACGCTCAGCAATTAAAAGGTGGGCAATATAATGGTGCAATGGGTTGGGATCAAATTATTCAATTGGCAAAACAATCTGCACAGCCTGATCCTTATCAGATGCGAGAAGAATTTATCGAGCTTGCAAAAATTGCTAAAAGCTTAAGTGCTAAAAAAGATTAAGCATTAATGCTTTAAGAAGCGGTCAGAAACAACCGCTTTTTTTACGCGTAAACATCGTGATTTGTATGGGATTGTGTTATAAGCATGGCGTTTTATTAACATATAATTTTATTTATGTTTGAAGATCTCCTCCTCCCCATGTTTGATGATGAATATTATCCAGATATTCTTGTCGCAGAAGTTAAACAGCATATTCAACAATTTTTGAAAAAAGTAACTCGTTCTGGTTTGTCTGAAGCAGAAATTTATCGTTTTGCCCATCAAACAATAATTGAAATAAATGAAATGAAACCTCAGTTTGAGGACTTAGATTCAAGCTTAGATGATACTGCTGCTGATTATATTGCTGAAGCAATGATGATGATTGTGCAAGAAGCAGGTTATTTTGATATTGAAATGGAAGAATTGATTGTCAATCGAGAGTGGTAAAAGTCACTCTCGATTTTTATAAAAAAGATTATTTTGTCACGGTTGCATCCCAAAGTTTTGGTAAAGTAATTTGTCCTGAAATCCATGCTTCAATTTTAGGCTGTTTAATTTTTTGATAATAAATACTTTCTGTATGAATCAGTAAGCCTAAAGTATCACCTTGATTTAAACTTCCATTTATACTTGGTAATTCAATTGTTTGATTATCTTGTTGATCCGATTTTGATCCGAAAACGACTTGATCAAAAGCCAGCTTTTTGCTTGGGTTAAATGCTACTGTTTGATCATTGAAGATGACATATTTTCCAGTTTTCTTCGACTTTATCGCAACAGAAATAAATAAAGTAGGTGCTGAATCTTTCGATTGCGTTTCAATATTTAAAGTGAGCTGTGGTGTGCCTGTAATATGCATGACTTCAGTCATAGTCTGAATTGGAACAAAGATTGGGTGTGAATTTTTTGCTTCAATCCAAGTTTTATTTAAGGTGTAATGTGTCGTTGCATCTAAATCTTTGAGCTGCTGAACGGGGCTTTTATCAACACATAACTCAGGTAAATCATTTGTTGCGGCTTGGTCTTTGAGTTTTTGATCGAACCATCCCATGATTGTGCTTTGTAATTTATATTGCTTTTGATTCCCACAGGTAACAGATTTCCCAATATACCAAAAAGGGGTATCACCTAAAGGGGAGTGTTGGGCAAAGGGTTGCAAATGTCCGCCTTGCACACCGATTAAATGCACTTCATGTTGAGCTTTTTGAATACATTGAGCCGCTTTAACGCCTTCATTAAAAGGAAATAATACATCTCTAAAGCCTTGGATAATGAGCGCATCTGCTTTTGGCGCTTGAGCATTTTCACAGAACCAACTGGCTTGATGCGTTTTTAGAAAATGATAGGTTGATTGTTTTAATTGTCCTTGCTGCGTATCTTGATAGGCTTGTTTAAGTTCGGGATCAAATTTGTTCCAGTTCCACCAGTCACCAATTAAATTTAAGAAACTTAACCAATCTCCTTTCGGAACGCCATTGGGTACAAGGCTATCGACGATATCATACCAAGTTGTGATTGGTACAATTGCTTGTAAGCGAGGGTCTAAAGCAGAAGCAATGTATTGCACACCGCCTGCATAAGATTCGCCAATCATGCCTGTACGAACACCATTTTGATTTTGTGCCAGTTGTGGTAAGTTTTTTTCAGCCCAGTTCATAATGCTAATCACATCTTGAGCTTCTTTTTCAGGATCAGTTAAGCGGATTTTACCCTGACTATGTCCATGTCCACGTTGATCATAGCTAATCACCCAATAGCCATTTTTCCATGCTGTTTTAGCAACTTGCCCCGTTGGCAGTAAAAAACCGTACAGACTGAGTTCAGGTCGTTTCATGCGAGATAAACCAAAACCATGTGTATGTAGCAGTAAAGGTGCAGTTTGATCTGCTTTTAAATGAGGCTGATACACTGTAAAAGCAAGTACAGTACCATCTGAGGCAGTTGTTTTTGCTTGAAAATAACGTTGTTTTAATTCAATAGGTTGTTGTTGAACTGTTTGAGGTCGTAGGGTTGCATGTACACAACCTTGTAATAGGAAAAATATACCGAACCAGATCCATAAAACATTTGAACGCATCGATTTTTTCATCCTTGAGCAAATCTTTGGGAAGTTATAATGTGATGAACGCTAGTTTACTGTGTGAAACTCGCTGAGACTATAAAAGGATAGGTCATTTTACTGACCTACCAGTTTCGTTCTATTTCATGTGACGTGAGTTGGAACGATAAGCATATAAGAATAACCCTGCACACAAGAAAATTAAACCTAAAATTAAGTGTGAGCTAAGTGGTTCATGATTTAAAAATATGCCCCATACACTTGCTAACACGGGGGTGATAATTGTAATTAACATGACTGTGGTTGGGTTGAGTTTTTGAATCAGATTGAAATAAAAAATCATCGCCAAAACTGATGAAAATACTGCGCTATACAACAAAGCGAGACAGACTTGTAAACTTGGTAATTGCATTGGTGCTTGGGCGATAAAGAAGGGTAATAAACACAGATAGCCAAACCATGAAATTAGCGTTGATCCTGTCGTTTGAATAATTGGGTGAATCTCCGCACCAATTTTTGCGACGAGAAACATTGAGACCACATAAAGTAATACGGCAATAATTTCATAGCTAACACCAATCATATCCATTTGAATGTGATCAGAACCTATGCCCAGCGTGAGTGATAAGCCCAAAATGGCAATTATTAACCCGTACCATTGACGTTTTAGAAAATGCTCACGTTTTAAAATAAAAACCGCAATCAAGCCAGACCATAAAGGTGCTGTTCCATAAATAATCGAGATCATTCCTGATGAGACTTTGCTTGCACCCATATAACAAAAAGCCATTGAACCAAATAATCCAAGCGCACCTGCGGCATAACTCATCATGGCTTTAAGGTTCAAGATAAGTTTAAGTCGGAAATAAAACAGACAAAGCAATGCAAGTGGAATGGCGAGGCTGAATCGAAGAAATAAACCCCAAGCCCAATGAATTTCATGCACAGTCCAGACGGCTGCTAACGGTGTGAATGACCAGATCAGCACAACTGCAATAAATTGACCGACTGTAGCTAGGCGAGGGTGAGTAGGGGCTACAGTCGGTTGAATCTGTATCGTTTGTATAAGATTCTTTTGCTGAAACTGTGTCATGGAAATGCTCCTGTTATCGTTGTGATTGCAACGCTGTATTTGAGTAATTAAAAATGAAGGCAATAAAAAAAGGCCGCTCTTGAGGCGACCTGTACTTTTCAAATGATGAGCTTGTTAAATTGTCATCGGATGAAAGAGATGTGCAAAGTCACCGTGCATAAAAATGCAGACACGTTGCCACATTGGATTGGCGGGAATGCAATCCTTAATGTGAATAAGACGAGTAGGTGAAACCTTGCGAATCAACATGTGAGAAATTTTAAAATAAGCTTTACATTTTTATAGCATAAGGCTTGAGTGAAAAATAGTCTTTAGCTTTAAAAATACAGCGAATAGAAGTATGTCAGATCAAGATTTTTGGCTTGCTTAAATAAAGAATATTTCCATAATGTTGTCATTCGGATTTTCAAAGTAGTTTGCTCTTGTCTTCTTTAGAAATTATTGCCGTTATTATTAGTGTGATCGGTGTTGCGCTCACGATAAAACGGAATATGTGGTGTTGGTGGTTTAATTTTTTGGCATTTATTTTATATGCGTACCTTTTTTTCACCTTTAAATTATACGGCGAGACGATTTTACAATTCTTATTTATGCTGATTAATTTCTATGGTTTTTATTATTGGCTTAAAGGTAAACGCCAAGACCATGAGATTCGGATTGAACCAATTGCAACTAAAACGGTATTGATGCAAATGTGTTTGGCAGCAATCGGTGGATTATTATTTGGTTTAACACTTAAACATTTTACCGATGCTGCTGTACCGATCCTAGATGCGCAACTTGCTGCA
>Ga0075163_10004794_pt1 | contig 18108 bp, 28 predicted proteins | sample JI1023141ADNA_FD_71478 | JGI IMG/M metagenome (GOLD analysis project Ga0075163, IMG submission 71478) | Wastewater effluent complex algal communities from Wisconsin, to seasonally profile nutrient transformation and Carbon sequestration -... | ecosystem: Engineered > WWTP > Effluent > Algae...
GAGGCTTTGCACTCAGCCATGCGATGCAAGAGGATCTAGGAAGAATGATGACACAGCCCAACCAATAGCCCAGTCTTGACAACATACCGGGCATCGTCTCTAATATTAATCCTCAGATGCAAGAGAAGGCCAGAAACCTGAGATCATTCATGGAAGGCATGCCAGTTAAATATATTAACGAGCTCAGACATCCAGTGAGCATTTACAGGGGCGTACCCGAAGACCCGTTCATTAACGCCATCCACTTGGAGTCTCAGAGAAGACGTACTGATACGTTTTATGCGTTTGTGTGAATATAATTAATTAAATGTCTGAATCACTTGATGTTGTTCCTGAGCCAGTCGAGGAAGTCGTGCAGGATGTGGATGTGGTACCAGATAACGAGCAAGTTGAAAACTAGGTTATGATGGAGAGCGAGCCACAGGTGCTGAACGAAGTTGCTCAGGAAGAAGCAGATGAGGACATGACGTTTGCGTAAAATGATAACATTCTTCAGGCAGAACCCTAGCCTGATTAGCCCGCCCGCGTTGTTCACTTCGAGGAGGATAACAAAGTACAGGAGAGTGCTAACGAGGATAGTGTCGAACCTATCACGACTAAACATATAACTAATAAAGTTCGCGAGAGATAGAATCGAATCGATTTACTGTCCCAGCGGATTAAAGAGATGGAAGAATAGGGAGCGTTCACACAAGAACGTAAACTTGAACTAAGCAACCTAAGGAAAAAACTCAGAATCGATAAGCATAATCACAATCGTTCATTGAAGAGGGATGCAGTTCCAATTGTTCCTGCTGGTCTCATCCAGCAGCCAGAGTTTGTTGAAGAGTCTTAACACATGCCAGAGCCAGAAATTCAGGATGATGCAATGCAGGAGATTGATGAAAGTCAAGAAGATTTCGAACTTTAGTATCGACAAATGTTGAAAGAACAACTTGAGTTGGATCTCAAACAAGCGGACATGCAACGACAGCAGCAAGCAAAACAGTTTAATGAAATTAAGTACAATGTTGAGCAGCTAAAACAAACGTGGACGAACAAGAACATAAACATACCCAAACCAGTACTTAATGCTCATTAGTAGTTCATACAAAAGTATGAGTCGTTGCGCTCATCAAAGTCAAAGCGGACAATTCTTGGCGAAGCTCTTTACAAGACACACAAGGATTTACAGTGATTTATAATTAATATTTAATGGTGGAATCAGCAAAGCCGAGAGTGGCTACTAAGCAACTTTAAAAACTTGCTTAAACTCGATAACAGCCGCTTGCTAAGCAGCGTATTCCTGCCCCTCTGAATCTTAACCAGGTTAAATAAATTGAAGCACTATAGGCTGGGAAAGTGCCAGTGCCTTTGGATTTTGATAAGATTGATATCGACGACAGAAACGCTTAAAAGATTAGACTGGTCTCTCAGGCTACATTGGCTACGATGCACAATCGTCTTGTATCTATAGCCAGTAAGGATCCAAATGACAGGCAAAAACATATAGAGTAAATCAAGGCAGACCCCGGATTCAGATAGACTAGTTTCAGAGGCAAGGATCCACAAGTGCAACAAGAGTTCACCAAAATGTTTGTCAAACATTTAGACAATGTTATAACTACAGATGTTGTCAACCAGGACCCGCATGCTATTCGGCAAGCCTATTTCGCAACACTTCACCAGACAAACGATTAGACGTATTGGGTAGATGCCAGAGGCAGGCAAATTAAACGAACACCCGAGGAGATGTTTGAGCAGTTTAAATCAAACTAGGCAAGTATAGTCCACGTCGACAAGGTTGATAGTCTGATTAATGAGCTGTAGGATGTAGTTGTTGAAAAGCAGCAGCCTCCGCTTACTCGATAGAATTTTACTATTCGCATTCTATCCGCAATTGCACGAATGGGTGTAGAAGCATTTGTTAAACTTATGCTGAAAATTCCATCGTGGACGTGGCATCTATCTAAATTTCTATTTAACACGGTCACTAACTTTGCCACGTTTAATTGGTCTGCCTTACTCGGAACCGTCATATCATCTCTTGCCAGCTTTGTTGGGTATCTATCTTAGATTGTTTAGATGTCTCCTTAAGATGTGCTTGCCAGATTTAGACATGTTTAATCCGAGAATAGACCGTACAACAACAATGTGGTTCGCTTTTTTCAGGAACAAGTTGAAGCCAACATGAGCAACATAATGGCGCAGAGACTTAGGGATGGAACCATAGACTTAAACTAGTTTCAGATTGATGATATTGAAGGTATTACTTACTAAACCTTGATTGAGACATTTAACCAATATAATAATTAGGATGCTATTGCGTATTTTAACATGACGTTACCTTGTCATGACTTTGTCATGTAGGCAATGTATGGAGATGACGGCGAAAGTATAACGCCACAGCGATTTGTACTAAGCAAACATGCCTATATGTTTAGCGCAAAGCGGAAGGCTGTCCTCTCTCTCTTTGTCACGTCGATGGCTCTTGGCGGAATCATATCGCCGGCACTATACTTTTAGTCTAGGACTGCCTTTAATCAAGTGAAGATGATGTACCACGCTGGCACCGAAATGATGAGTCATGTTGCTACCGGTAAGTATGTCCGGGATGTAATGCAAGTGAGTGCTGTGGTTGCGGCCGCAAAAGCAGTAAATCACGTTGTTGGCAAAGAGGTTATTGGAACGTATGATGCTGCGTACATTGGTTTGGAGGGAACATCGGACATGGTGAGAACATACTCAGACTATTCCTAGAGTAGACAGTTGATGCTAAACCAAGTAAAGGGAAGTGATCAAATAGCTGCTTACATAAAAGAGGAGGGTCGACAAATTCTTTCAGACTTGTTTAATGCATTTGTTAATGGTTTGAAATCAGGGTCCGTTAATGTATATACGGCATGGCACCAGATTGATCCTGTTACAAGAGTCGTGACAGACGCTACGTCTGCAGCTGCAGACGTGCTAATGTAGGGAAACAATGATCTACTTGGCACTTATGACTGGGATGGAAATCTGAGAGAAGACGTTGGATGGTACGATCATTTGTTTCCCACGGGGGTAATTGAGGCTATATCATTTTCCTTGGTAAGTACCGATGCGATGAACAGAGCGGTCGTGTTAGATTTTGCGTCCAAAGTGTCAAGGGCAAATCCTTAGCTAGTTGCAAATTGGGTTAAGACATTACCTATACATTTATTTGTTGAGTAAACATAATGGTTTAGCACGCAAGACGATATTGATTCCTTTACTGAAATTGAGAATATGGTTTCTGTAGTACTTAATCAGTTTAACAACTAGATCGAAAGTCTGACTGACCGAGATTTGACTACGCCATAATACTACTACAATCTTATTCGTATTCTTATTGACAGAGTGGCATCACGAACAGTTTTTCGAGTTTCTGATTACTCTTCACAAGTTTTAGAAGGGGTGGCAAACTTGGAAAAATTATCGTACTCCGAAACGCTGGAACGAACGCAAATGGAAAAGGAAAGATTGAGGGAATTTATTAGAAGCGGAAAAGCCGGTGCATCAAAAGAGTTGGCTGATGCGGCAGAGAAATTTATATTTGACATACTGATGCTTGTGCTCACAATGGGATTGGGATGCTTTGTTGCCAACAAAGGTATTAATCCCATATTTAAAAGGATAGCGATGGGTGCAGAGGCAATGACTTTGCTGGGAAGACGTATGCTTGCATAGGCAAACTATGATTGTAGTGCGGACTGGATTGGTATTCTTAGCGAACACAAACGAAGCTATCTCAAGAACACGTTTGATAAGGGGGATAAATTCAATCCTATTGCCAACTACATCATAATGTAGAAAGCTCAGCCTAGACTGTCGTAGCTGGTCGAGCATACGACTGTTCATTTTAGAAAGGAACTGCAGATGGCCCTAAAAATTCACATGTCAAAAACCGTAGGCAATAAGTACTTTGTTTCAACAACCGGAGCCATAGACTAGTGGAAGTTTACCAAGGAGGGAAGAGAGGAGGCAATGAATGTACTAATGAATAGGAAGATATTTGGAGCTTAAATTATCAAGATTATAAGCGGATTAAATAATCCAAATGATGGAACTAGATGGGAAACGTGGCTCTCATCTGAACAGTTTGTGAGATACATAGAGTCTCACATTATTGTGTCGTGTCTGCAGAGCGCAGTTCTTACTCATTCATAGCATGAAGAGTTTATTGTGGCGTGTACGCTGATGCAAGACTATAATTGTTCTCGAACAATGCTTCCTGATATGTTTGCGGATGTTGTCGCAGCGGGAGGTGATACAATTGGTACGATGTTTCAGGATGGTAAAACTCTTGAATATTTTTTGAATGTATTGGATGCCGAGTTGGTCTTTATGTGTGAGCTCGTGCATCTTGAACTCAAAGAGAATAGGTTTGCGCACGGGTTTACGGATAAGGTGATGCCCGTCGTATTTAATCCAACATCAAAACATTTACAAACTAAACTGTTGGATTTGCATGCAAAAGGATTCCGTAATAAATCAAATGCAAATATTTCGGACACCGAGCATCTACGTAACTTGATTCTAAAGTACAACTCTGCGTTCTATAAAGCAATCCGGTAAAGTATAAAACAAAAGATGAGAGCGGCAGTGTAAAAGAACTTCCACAAGTTTAGCACTCCAGAGGCCGTAAGGTATATGATATAGAGTGACCCGGAATCATTGTATGATGCATTGTATAGAATTGATCGATTGAATGCGGAGCAGTACGAGCCCTTGATCTAAGAGAGCGAAGAACAGCATGCTTAACGTCTTTAGGCACTGGCTCTAGGCATCAATGAGTACGATGAAAAGCAGAAAATTGTACGCAAAGCTTTAATTAATGTGAGGACACCAGAGGAGTCCAAGTAGTATCAGGTTATTCTTGATCCTGATTAGCCAGGAAAGGTGATTAATATGACTCCAGCACAGCCCAACGAGACACAGAGGAAACTGATACTGGACGCTGCCCAGAAGCATACCAAGATCCAGTTGCTTCTTGATCAGAGGGATAAGACGGTTCTTCAGTAGTATGGTGACAGATCTGTAGTTCGCAATCCCCATGACATCTCAATCGTAAATTCTTAGTTTTATCCGACCATGATCCCCAGACAGATGGGCAGAGCGATCACGGGTGTCATGTAAATGCAGCTTCGTATGAAGCACTTGTACGATAACATAGCAGAGACTAACCGAGCTCGGTTAAGGAACACAAAGTAATCTGGATTTACGCCACAAGTCTAGGCAAAGTTCAGGGAGACCGAGATGGAGATTCAAGAGTATGAAGAGCATGCACAAAGTAGAATTAACAAGATTTACCAGATGTCAATGATCTAGATGGAGGCATACGAAAATCTCAGCTATAATCAGCTAATCAATTAGGTGGTGCCCCAACAGACTCTAGATTAGCGACTGAATGAGTCGCATCAAAGATGACATCTGAGACAGTAGATTATGACATCGATGATCGAGCCAATTAGACAGCTTGCCATGAGCTCAGTCGCAGGTCTTGATGGCGCTCTACACGAAACATCAGACGAACATCCATCCTATCACGTTAATCTTGCCTTGACAAGCATACAGTAAAATGAGTTTATGTTTGCGGCGGAGAGTGCAGTACGCGCGCTGCGTCAAGCCCAGCTCTACTCAAATCAATCACAGTACGTCTTCCCAAGGTAGAGTTAGATTTCATCTAATCAATCCGGGAGACTTAATTAGGTACTTGATGAAAACATATTTTTTAATGCCACCGATAGTTTACCCGAGCAAACGCAGCCAATCACGACCGTGGAGATTGATGACTATCGTGATAATTTGATGATTGTAGCAAGACAGTTGTTTGAAGATCTAAGAGAGTCAGAAGAGGGATCTGACTCTTCTGACTCTGCAAACTTTTCAACGTTTGATTAACTGTTATCGTAGACGTCTAGGCTTCTGCCCCTGATCAATAGCAACACCGAACAAGAGCTGGCCCATAACATTTAGTATATGACAACGTCCGAACCCAGTGCACCCGTGTAGTAGTTACCCGTACGAATAATCGATGAGATTGTGGACATGAGCTAATAAGTTCAAAGGTAGTTTGTAAAGGCATTCAATGAGCCTAATGACGATGGGTCTGACATTAATTACAAGGATACCAATATTGGCGACGATGACGATAATAATGCCGAAGATTTTCATTCGTTTGATAATTAGTCTGTTAACTACTAACAATAGCAACAGGATGCAGGAGCAGGTCAAGCTCAGCGTAATAACAATAACAACAACGCCGGTCAATAGCAGCAGCAGCAGCAGAGACCTAGGGTTTAGATGATGATTGTAGAGGATGGTAGAGGTGGGGGCAGAGGTGGCAATGGAGGAGATGATGATGATGATGATGATGATAGAAGACCAAGAGGCGGAGGCAACCCAGATGGTGGAAATTATGATCCTCGACAAAACTAACGACGAGATCCGCACCCGCCATAAATACCATGGAGACCTCCAGGGAGAGAGAAGAATATATACAAGGCGGGGAAATTTCCATTTGATTCATTCAGACTCGGAGATTCAGAAGCGTACGACATTGACTTGGACTAGAGATACTTTCTTGCGTACAAGCAGAGATAAAAAAATAGAGTATTTGCAACTGGTGCTGACTGGCTCAGGTATTAAAATGAGCGCAGTAGAATCAAAAAGTATACACCGGCGGTTCTGAAGAGTCTAATCGATTATGCCTATGATAGAAGATTCACTACAGGTATGCGTACTCCATTCTACAATGTCAAGCAATTGAAGCAGGATAAGCTGGCGCTAATTTCAATCAGAAATAGGTATGACTATCATGGTGAAGATCCTGCGGGACATATATGGTAGGAATTCTTAAAAGCTGATTAGTTTACAAATCGTAGACTTTCAAAGTCCAACAGGAAATTGTAAGCCTCACAAGCCAAGGTGTTTACTGTGCAAGGTAATCAGGCTGCATTGAATCTTGTTTTTGGACCCGAAGGTAAAACAACGGAAACTCTTCGAATGCTCCGCGATCCAGGTGCTCAACTTGACTAGCCGCTGCGCGAGCTTATTGATAGACCAGGTATACCCGATTCAGATGAATCGGACGACGATGTAGAACCGTTTACGGAAAGAGAACGATACTACAATGATCATCTAATATCACAGCTGGAGCTTCCTGATATTTCCGTTCAGTTGCTATTCCCGTGGACCGATAATAATTAAGTCGAGCCAACAATTGCCGTACTCGATAGGGATATGGAACGAATTAGGCCGCCTAACAAGTATGAGCAGTGGCACGGTGCAAATTTTCCTAAACCTCCTCCCTCCTATGCTAATAACTACAACTACGTTGTGAGTCCCGTCGTATTAAACTTTCTACATCGTGCGTTGAACCAGGGTACTAATTTGATTCCGTCGCCCGATACTCGCATCATACACACTCCCATCATCACGCCAATCCAGTGGAACATGGACACACTGACTGCTCTTTAGACCGATATCGTGAACAACTAGCTCATGTTCTTGAATAAGGGTAGCACTAGATTTAGGGATGTGATGGAGGAGACGAGGAAGCTGAAGACGTCTGATCGGAGACACTAGTCTAAGTTTATGACACAGTTTGGGACCGACTATGACATGCAGACATTTGCGGCAATGATGGCCCTTGCGGCGTACTAGCGTGCCCATGAGGCGGAGACACTTCGGCTTGGCAATTCGAGACTGGTGTACAGGCACGGGAACGTATCAAACTCAATGTATAGAAACATAGAATAAATTTCCGAAATGCTTGAAACTGGTATTCCTCTTGCTGGCTATGAACAATCAGCATTTGCATTCACTCAGCGGTTTGAGTTGGATATGGTTGCGCCATTCAATCGTTTCGTACATAATCTCAACAACAACAACGGCCAGCATCACATGTTCAATGCATTTCTATCGCATTTCTACTAGAGACCTATGGCCACGTTTAATCGTAGACTTGAAGTTACCACGATTGCCCGCGAGGCAATTGACGTTATCGTAAATCAAGACCAACTATCGTTTGCAACACAGCGAGTATCTCGATTTACTTCGGAGCTGAATAATGTGATGTCCATGTTTTCACGAGCCGCAGGACTTACCAACACGCAGCTGGTAGACTTACAAGACGCCAGATTACCGGTAGCACTTCGGCGTCGTCTTGATAATATTGACTAGGTGGCTACTCAAGCATTCTAGGGCGTATTGATGTATGACAATTTTTAGAATATTATGCGCCTGGCGGCCGATGCCGTGGGCAATGAACTGGAGCGTGGGAGACCAATGAACATGCGTCAAAAAGAGGTACTGGAATAGCATGCTTAGTTTCATGATTCTCTGCGCTAGTACCTGGAGATCTCACCAAATTTGCCCGGGTACTAAATAGACAAACTTAAAGAGAATAGAGAGTTTATACATGCGCGACTGCCTCGGTTTCAGTCACAACTTGATCGAGCGGTAGCGTATCACGTAACTCAATTCCACATGCCTCTCGTTGATGAAAACTTTGATTTATTTCGGGCGCCTGTTCAAGGTCAGCCGCAAGTGTGGGAAGCAATGGAACCAATCACAAGTTTTAATCTCAATAGAGAGTCTGTGCCCAACTATGTTTCGCTGCTGAAGACAACGATGGCTGGAGTGCCATTTGCTTAGGCGCCAGGGTAGCAGGTCGTACAGAATCAATTCTTCTCGGATATGATTAGGAGTGCGCTGTACATGGCAGACACATTCGAAGAGTATCAGAAGACATTGAGATTGGACTTGAAACTTGAGCGCATGATCTGGAATCCAAAGGAGATGACCATGCCGCTGGCCACCAAGGACATCAAGGTGAATCCGAATGTTTAGACGAACGCTGATAGCACTTTTTAGAGAGCCAGAATCGATTTGTTGCGGATGTATGCGGCGGCACCTAATGCTAACAATAACTTTGTAATCGGGTACGATAACGCCGTGACCCAACGAAATCGTAATCTGTCCCACCTGCTTGCTGACAATCCGCAGGTCTACAACACGCTGCTCAGGCTTGACATGGAAAAGGTTTTAAATGAGGAGCCCGTAAAGCAAGAGAGATACTTGCAGGATATTTAACGTCAACAAACTTTTTTTGACAAGAAGGCGGAAGTATTTAGATAAGACATTGCGACTATACAAAAACATAATCCTGATATTTAGCAGCCAGATGTTCGTCCGCTCATAACTTTGATTCATAACATTGGAGGCGAGATTTAAGAAAATGTACGCGATATGCCCGATATTGTAAAGTGGGACATTAGATTGTTAAAGGCGCACTTGTTTCCAATCAGGAACATGGACAAGGATGATCCAGACAGGTACATGCACCTGTCTGGGATGAGATAGCTCGAGAGAGAGGACATGCAGCACATTCTAAAGCGAATGTCGACGCAAACGGACGACCCAAAGATTAAGGAAGTGTTGCATAAGATACGAGTGGAGTACCCTTCATACTAGCTCATCAACGTGAGACGAGATATGGTGCGCAAGGCGCTTACGGAGGCGAGTGCGGCCGGGTTGATTCCTCATCTGGATCTCATGAAGGAGGCGCAGTATCATGGGAGGAACGGGAGGAGCAGACGGACGTTCCAGAATGGCGAGCTGTTTATTGGCGCACTTGCGGCTTTGTTTGTGCTTGGGGCTGGCCTGAATGCGTATAGGCAGTAGAGACGGGCGAATGCGAGTCATAGACGTAAGAACAAGATACAGGCGATTCGTGAAGTTAGAAAGTCGTTGCTATAGAATCTTGGGTACGAGCACAAGTCTCAGGCTCTCTATGCCGGGCAGCAAAAGGCAAGGGCATACGAGATCCTGATGGGAGCTCAGTGATTAACTATAATTTATTATTTGACATGTTCAAAACATTCTTAAACGAGGTCGCAATGACATAGTCGTACAGTGACAGCGTCATGGATGTCACACAGGGACGAGCATAGTTCCAGAAGGGTCAGATGATGATTGATCCGTCGATGCTATACAATAACTCGACCCAGAGAATCAATGCCGCACATGTGCCAGATATGCCATTCCATCAGCGCATCTACGATCGAATGGGTGCCGTCAACATTGCCAGGAGTCAGGAGATTGCTCTGATGCAAATGTCGATGATGCCTGGAGGCATTGATTCGTTCAAGAGGAACATTGAGAATATCCACTAGTTGCTTGGAGACAAGGCGTTTATGGGCGAGCTGGAGGAGCCCGCGTTGATGGGTCAGATTAAGGATGCGGACTTGCTGGCTCCGCCATATTAGCCACCACCAGAGTATAATCCCGAGGAGATGAAGATGGAACTCGATGCACAAAATAGACCGGACGATGAGGCATAGATGGACTAGCAACAGTAACAGCAATAGTAAGCAGCAGCACCCGCAAATAGACCGGTACCGTAAGAAGGGGCACCCGAATACCAACCCCGCAGAGAGGAAGTCAAACAACAACAACGACAAGAGGCCCCACCTCCCCCACGTTAGTAAGCTCCTGCGTATCGGGAACCACCCGCAGACAAGGCTGAATTTGCCGCTCCTGCTCCTCCTAGAGCTCCTGCTCCTCCTAGACCAAAATACATTAATCCAGCCAATTTGCCACTAGATGGTCTTTAACGTGGTCCACCACCAGCTCCGTATGTTCCATTTAGGGAAGCTGTAGCTGATGCTCCAGTTTATGTCGCAGCGGCTGCATTATAGTAAATGGGAGTACGGTAACCACCACCTCCAATTGTTTAGCAGGGTTGGATACCGCCATTTCCTAATAAATTAGACCCTGCCCTTGAAAAAAGGAAATAAGAATTTCTAGAATACCAAAAGACATAAGACGCATTACTAAATGTTGCGAGGGATATGGGAGTCCCTGGAGAAGAAGAAGAAAAAGTTCCCAATGCTAACTAAGAAGAATCAAAACAAAAACCATTACCACAAAGGCCTGCATTTGAAAGAAAATAATAATATTAACCAGTAGATAATGAACCAGTTCTTGATCAAAAAACAGTTGAATATGTCGATCCAGTCGCCACGATCCCCGATAATTCGACCGCAGAATAACGTAATTAATCACGAGCCGCAATTCGTGACGAGTTGATCAGGCTCAAAAAGATTCCTGGGATACATGAAAAGAAGCTCGCAGATTCATTGTTACTTGACATAGCATTATGGAACACGTAAACACATTCGGCTAATAGGCCGACTATGTAAAAAGACGCACTTTTAAATAAAGTTTTTGTTCCCATGATGAACTATTTAAAAAAAAATCCTGAAAATAATTTACATGTATCTGATAGAGACGAGCTTTTCGAGAATATTTAGAAGGTTAATATTCCTGATTACTAAGTACAGGCATATCTTAGTTAATATGCTGCTACGAGTTTTGATGATATAAAAGATTCGAAAGTGCTAGATGTCATTTCAGAATTGTATGGTACATTCAATAAAAAAAATGGGAGAAGGAATTGGGATAATTTATAAGAACTGGACCCCGTTAAAGACGCTGATTCTATATTTAGGCTGGCTGGTGGATTTTCTAATCTATATCCATTTGGACGAGTGTCCCACAAAGCGTAAAAGGCTTAATCAGAAGCAGGACTTGGTGCACAAATAGCAGGTGGAATTTTTAAAGTTGGTAAGAGTGGAATTTAAATGGGGCTTTCCGCTTTTGGAAGCGGTGCAAGTTCACTTGCAAATTATGCGTTTGGTTCAAGTGAACCTGCCAAAGAATAGATAATGCCATCACCACAATAAAATTAAACAATCTAATAATCTTAAACTGAATCTGTTCGGTCAGGTGCATCGGCGGGCACTCGTTCTCAGATGAGAGCGGCTGAACAGGCATAGACACAGATTATGATTCAAGCGCAAACAGATCCATTGGAGGCTCAGATGGAATAAGAAAAACTCGATAAAATTAAGATTGATTAATAAAGATAACACGCAACTGACGTCTTAAAAACTAATCCTGATGGAATCGGAATTACTCCAGGTGGATCAGATTACATTCCTCAAGGTAAACGAGAGGCAGAAGAAGAATCAAAAGACTAGGTCCGTCAACCAATTAGAGAAAAATTCGAAGAGCCAGAGTCTTAGAGAAGTTAGGGGCTGCATCCAGATTTTTTTTTATCTGCGCTGGCATCAAACAAACCTGTCACCACTAAAGCAGACTTTGATGGTGTGATTGGAAAAGCAAATAGGACTGGTAATTTTGGTGAGCTGAATAATATTGTTCTCAAGGATAAGAAAAGCGGAAAATAGTTTGCAGTGCTTGGTGCATCGCTGAAAGGATATAGTATAGATGAATTTAAAAAGCTGTACACTGGTACGGCTATAGCCCAGGGTTCCGTAGGAATGGGCCCGGTAAAAGCCATAGAAATGACTCCGGAGGAGCCACCGTACATTAAGTTATTGCCACCGTTAAGGGGAAGGTTGAATACAATGGCCCGCTACTTTTTGTTTGATGAAATGCTATGGAGCACATCAACTGCTTATTACATTTCAAAAAGGTAGAGTGATCTTCAACTTGCAGATGGCTTTGAAATGTCGGCTGCACATATAGACTTTCAATAATTTAATGCTGAAAGAATGAAAGAAAATTTTGAAAATATTATAGGTGAATACGCAGAGTATATCCAAAAAACAATCAATGATAATCAAGAATACAAGAAACAAGTTGATATTGACCAATTTAAGGATGCATTGAGACGATCATTTTCCCGCATGTCTTTATATGATCAGTCTGAGCTGCCTGGGTACTTATCAAATGCCAAATGGCTCAAACCAAAATTTATTAAACAGGACTTAGCTGAAGAATTTTTTTCATCCATTGATGTTGGAACCAAGTTCACAAACGCCGTTAAAATAAAAACTTCAGACTGGGCCGAGATTATTAACGGGATGGAATTAGGGGATAGAGTTTTCTATGGAACACGTAACATAAATAATGCAACTATTATGAGCTACAGGATTGGCAAGTACACAGATCCTGCTTACTTGGCTGAGTTGTCACAGGCCACACCCAATTGGCATGGAAGCTAAATGGGCTCTGTTGAGGGCGGTGTCAGTGCTTTTATGTAACCATCGTTGGACGAATAACTGAAACAAAATGCTGCATTTGATATGGAAGAGTAGTATCACAATGCAAGACACAACAATAGATTGGCAGCTAGCGAATTGGGGTTTTAGGGAAACAATGATCAAGAAATGATGGACTCGGCGGTTGCCAATCCAGGTGAGGATGATCAAGTAATGACCGATGTACAAGACAAGAAGGGAAGTAAGAAGGGAAGCAAGGGAAGCAAGAAGGGATCTGGACCATCTGTAGCCACAAGACAGAGTGCAAGAATTGCAGAATAGAAATAGAAATGATTAAATCACTCTCCCAGAACTGTAATCACCAGGTCGGGTCTCACGTACAAGAAGTAGTCGATGCGAGCAAAAATGTGGGCCTCGTAGTACACGTCCTTCTCCTCAAATTTCTTCGCAACAAAGTTCACGTCGAATGGAATCAGTCCCCTCTTTCCCGAGATGGTGTCATTGTCCTTGCCAATCTCCTCGCCCTGGAACGAGATCCCCCATTAGAATCTCCCCAGGTTTGCCTGTCTCACGTATATCTCCTGTAGATTTCTAAAGTTTCTGTAGCTTGATGTGTGTGTCTTCTGGTAGTTTGAACAAGTGAGCGCCGAGTCAAGGGCTGGATTGTGCATCTTGTTCCACGCCTTGTATGTCTCGATTAGCATCTGTGAGTGCTTGCCTGTCGTGCTAGGTATGGTCATCTCGATTGGGAGACTTGGAATGTATTCGGTACCGTTTCGTATCTGAATCGATGACAGCTTGGGCGCAACAAAGTCAAGACGTCTTCTGTAGGGATCCGTTTCGTATCTCTTATCAAGCCACACGCCGTGGATTGAGTTGATACTCTTTGCGTGAATGTTAATATTGTGGGTGGGCGTGATCTCGTTCACACTGTTTGTGATGGGTCCCTCAAAAAATGTGGGATAGTGAATAAAGATTCCATGCTGCACGACAATGGCCTCAAGAGATCGATGAACCTCTTGCTCAAACTCAAGGACGTGAGTGTACAAGTTTATATTGTTCAAGATGTAGCCTCTCGAGTATTTAGACCTGAGCATCTTTGCAGTTGAAGTGTACGACTCGATTCCTTCGGTTTTATTTTCCTCGTGAAACGCAACTGTATTATCTGTTCCGCCAGCGCAGTACATAAAGTATGGATTAAGCTCAAGCTCAATCTCTAGGGGTATCAAACTAAGTGGCAACAACTTCTTGTCCTACATCATCACACCAATCAATCCCGAGTATATTGGAATACAAAACTCAAACTAAACGTACTTTCCATCTACTGTCGGATACTCTTGTACCATTGAACGTCCGTCGCCCTCTGTAGATACATCCTTGAGACCGTATAAATTTCTTTTAGCTGTCTGCTAAGGCACAGGAAAAAGTGGATCATCCGCAGTCCCAGTGTATGATGCACCAATTGGTGAGTACGTGTCTGGTGGAACCATGCTGGTCTCTCCAAAATATCCTGTCCAATTATCTTCTTTTGATACCGCTGTAGTATCAGCAATTATTCCACCTGGTCGTTTGAAGCAATTTGTTATTGCTTGGTCAGGTGTAACCATTGCTTCGGTGAATTTGATCTGTGAACCCATTCTATAAAATCCAACATCTCCACATGAATTTACAATGTTACCCATTCCATTATATCCTATGGGCGCATCTGTTGGTTTTGTTTTAAGCCTGACTATCTCATCTAAGACATGTTAAATAGTAGTTGGGGTGGCGGTATAAATTGGTACTGATTGTGATTAATTTACCGCAATCTGCAAATGAGGGAATCCCTCATAGTGCTTGAGAACCTTTTGTTCATGAGAGTAGCATGCGTCATTCACCATTGCCGCAAGCACGTCATAGTCCTCGATTCTTTCGAGCACCTTGTTATTTGAGCGAAGAATGAAACGCTTGAAAATAGAGTGGGCACTCCTATCGATGCAATGAGCAAAGTTTCTGTCGCCCGCCTACTTTTCTATAGTCAGCGAGAACTTAAAGTACGCCGAGTACGGATCGTAGAAACCATTAGTCTTTATATCAAATCGAATTGTCTGTCCGGGTGATGCGTTGGTGGCGCTACTGTGTGGTCTGAACTGGATGAGCTTGACCCTGTTCTCGATTAGCTCGGGCTTCAGATCGGCATAGTTCAGGGAGGAGGGTATAACCTTTTCCATTTAATTAATTATAATTAATTACTGCACAAAGCATGCACAAACTGCGTATGCCGCAACCGTCCACTATCCCTACGGCACCCGCCATAAGTTGGGACAACGTCAAGTGTTATGATGATGTGCTGGCGTATGTGTAACACAAGTTTCCGCATTTCTTACCACAGCTTTAGATTGCGTTTGCACAGTCCATTGAGAAGGCGGTACGCAATCCCGAGTCAGTGTCACCCGAGTTTTTGGAGAGCGTGGGCTACGGGCACACCAACGAGGAGCACAAGAACTATCGATGGAACCCGGTCGACGACATGGTCAAGCAGCAGGAGGAGGCATTTGCCAATCTCAGCCTCCAGAAGAAGAACAAGAAGAAGGAGAAAAACAAGAAGCGCAAGCAGTTAAAGAAGCAGATGGATCAGGTCAGCGAGTCGCAGAAGACCGACGAGGAGGAGGATAATGAAGAGGAGGAAGAAGAGACTGATCAGCCACAGCAACAGCAATCATGATGATTCAAAATATTTATTCAAAATTCTTAAACACCTTTCTCTTGTCTGTCCATATATTTAAAAAGTCATGGCTCCCGTGCGAGTCGGTTCCCTCGAGGCCAGCCTTGGGTTTCTTCATTGCATCTGGCGTAAACGTGTCCACCCCGTACACTGTCTCGTGGATCTAGTTCCACACCTCGTCTGGCACATCCACCTAGTCCTCTTTGAGCTTCTCCATGTCCTTGGGGTTGAGGCGGAAGGCAATCACTTGGTTGGCGTTCGTGCGAAGTCGCGATGGAATGAGCGTATACTTTTGTGATGCTAGCACGATGCTGATGGTGCCGTTGGCAATCAAGTGTCGTCGATTGAGGAAAAGTTTTGTGAGTGCCGAGTTGTGTTCGAGTTCCTTGATGTCGCTGATCACGTCGTCAAGCACAATCATCATGTTCATGTGCCGGGCATTTGTGTCATTGTCGTTTACGAATCTCTTGAACATCTCGTTCACCTTGTTTGCGTACTCTTGAATCTTCTCGACCTGTTGCTCGATTACTATGCCCTCTTTGGACTGCTTCTTTGAGATGCGTTTTTTGGTGGGCTTGTGAATAAAGCCCGAGCTAATGTTTGGCACAAAAGCCTGTGCTCCTTGGAACATTGAAACGTCTCCTCCTCTAATCTCTCGATGCAGCTTGGCCATCTCTCCCGAACGATGCACGTTCATGCCACGCATAAATTTTTTTTACAGCGACAAGTTCTGTGGGTTCTACTGACTGCCAAAGAGCACCGCCTGGGTGAGCTTACTGTATATGTAACCCGGCTCAATCTTGGCGTCCTGGTGATCTCGGTGTTTGACTATCCAGTCCATCTGCTTCTCGTTTAGCTAATGAATCTTCTTGAAGATCCACTCAATGTCAAACACCTCCGCCTTGTTGGACTTGCGAATGTCAAGGTCAAGCTTGTGCACCGAGGGACTCACTACAATGGTTCGATTAAACTTTCCACCGTAAAAGTCCTTGTCGTTCACGAGCTTCTCTATGAGCGTACTCTTGCCCGCGCCCGGTTTGCCAATCATAATGGTAAAGAAGTGAGGCTACAAGTACTTGCTCTGCTCCTCGGTTAGTTTAACTCCCTCCTTCTTCTTGTCCTTGTTATGCTTCACGAGGGGCATGTCCTCCATCAACTCTTGGTCTGCCTCATCCTCGCTGTTGTCCGCATTGAATGGCTAGTCACCCGGACGCATCATAGATTCCCAGTGCGCGTTCTTGCTCCATGGTGATATCCCGAGGTTCTTTGCCACAGTGTTGCCAAAGGTAAGGGCGTTTGCCACCATGTCACCCATCCTCATCTTTGCGTGTCGTGTATAATTAATTATAGTTACGATGGCTTTCCTTGGAGGTTTGGCTGCCCTGGGTAAGGGCTTGCTTGGTGCGGGCATGAAGGGACTGCTGGGTGGTATTGGACTAGGAGGAAAGGGAGGCCTAGGTAAACTGCTGCCCAAGGGACTCAACCTGCTGTCAAAGGGTGTGCAGGCAGCGTTTGGATCCGGGAGAAGCTACCTGGAGAATCGAGCAAACAAGTTGGGGCGAGATGTGTAGTAGAGAGCGTACGAGGGCATAGGTCGAGTAACTGATCGCGTCAAGCAGAGCAGGGACTATGTGAGGGATGGCATGTCGTCAGGACAGTAGTTCTTTAGATCACAGTCGCAGAGATTTAGTAACGCGGCATCGAATGCAGGCGCAGCAGTAGACAAGTTCATAGGAAACAATGCAGCAACAAAGGAGCCCGATATACAGTGATATAGTTATTAAATTGTTAATGGGATCATTGTGTTGCGGGGACAGAGACGCAGAGATGGGATTGAGTATCCCGGTGGGTGCGCGCAAGTTGAACCTACGGATAGACAACATGTAGGCCTCACCAGCTTGTACACCGCGATCCAATCGCAGCGTACATCCGCCACCACCCTGTGCGACATGCATGTACTTTCGGAAGAAGGCGCAGAGCGGACTAAGGAGTATAGACGAGCACGTGGGCAACGGAGACGCAGCGTCTAACCATTCGCAACAGAGTAAGTTCCTGAAGAGCCCACAGGGTTCACAGCTGAGTCGGAGGCGCAAGTAGACACACTCCCGAGAAGACACACTAGAAGACTTTACAGCTAAAGCTTAATCATGATCACCACATCTTGGACTCTCCTGTTATCTAACTCACGGCATACTCCAGCCTCATTACCTTCTCTATGAGAGCATCGATCAACATCTATTGGAGGCCCTTCACGTTCAGTAGCTTCTGCGTGTACGCAATCCCTGTCTCCTTGTTCACGGACTCCTTTGTGCTGCACAGCTCTGGGTAGCTTGCGTACACGTCCTCCCACAGCCATCCTTCTCTATACTC
>Ga0075163_10004795_pt1 | contig 18107 bp, 32 predicted proteins | sample JI1023141ADNA_FD_71478 | JGI IMG/M metagenome (GOLD analysis project Ga0075163, IMG submission 71478) | Wastewater effluent complex algal communities from Wisconsin, to seasonally profile nutrient transformation and Carbon sequestration -... | ecosystem: Engineered > WWTP > Effluent > Algae...
GTATTGGATGAAGTTTCAAGAGACATGCTTTTTCGTGTTTATAAAGATGAAATTCCAGAAGGATGGAAATTTGTTGCGCATCACATGACAATTGAATTTGGTAAAAGTGCAAATAAAGATGATTTGGGTAAAGAGATTGGTTTAACAACAAAACGTTTGGGTAAAAGTGATATGGTTATTGCTGTGGAGGTTACGGGATACCCATCAAAAAATGCGGTTCCGCATATTACACTTGCTGTTAATCCTAATGGTGGTAAACCAGCAATGTCTAACCAAATAACTAACTGGGAAACAACACAAAGCATAAAGCTTCGTGGTGTTGTAACAAATATCACAAAATAAATTTGGTAATATCGGTTTATTCTAGTATATTTGTAAAAATATTTTATATGAAAAATAACGCAAGACGTTTAGAAATTGGTAATAAAATTAGACAGATGGGTCAAGCGCTTGTAACTGAGGGTACGGGTAATAAAGATTATACTGTAGCTCAAACTGGAACAATCATGCTTTTATTAAGTAAATTGATTGATAGAGATGAAGATATGTTCATATTTTCTGAATTTTGTGCTATGTTTACTGCTAGAATGATTCTATCTGAAGGTGATGAAATAGAAAAACATTCCAAAGGAACGTTAGCCAAAATTTTCACAAAGAATAAAAATCAATCAACACCCCCAAAAGAAGATAAACCAAAAAAAAGACTAGGTGGTAGAAAATCAAAGGATTCTGGTGATTCTGAGACAAAATAATTGGGTTTAATTAATGCTAAGGTGGTAGAGAGTGCCAAGAGTAGTCATCGACGGATGATGAGGGAAGAGGTACTACACGGATGACGTATCCTGAAATTACTTAGCAACCCATATGGTCCCATAGTTCAGTTGAATAGAGCGACAGATTAGTTCTTTTAAATATTGGAAAGATACTGGTTTCGTAGCATAATTGGATAATGCAACTGCCTTCTAAGCAGTAGACTACAGGTTCGAACCCTGTCGAGACCACATTAGATGATGTCTTATCCTATGACAATTTGCGCATAGTAATACACATTTATCTAATTCTTTTGTAATTTGACCCCATGGCCTTAGTCGTAATTTTGTCCAATCAAAATCTTTTTCTGATGGAATTTGATGGTGAAAATCAAATATTACATAAGGTTTTTCTGGATAACTAGCGTCACAGTCAACACATGAACACCCTTTGTATTCAATTGCTTTAATTTTCTGGTTTATCCAGCGTTTAATACAATATTCATTGTGACATTTTTTACATTTTGACGCACAGCTTTTTCTGTCTTTTTGATGATAAAATTCAGATAATGGTTTTAACAAATTACATGTAGTACATATTTTTTCTTTCATATTAATAAATATGTGGAAAGAATAAAAAATTCTATCCAATGTATAATTTTCTAAGCAGTAGGTCACAGGTTTGAATCCTGTCGAGGGTACAAATAATTAATAAATGATAAAACGTATATTAAAAAAACTAGGCATTTTCTCTAAAAAAGATTTGATGTTCATGTATTCAAATGGTTTTGCACATGGCAATGCGACTAAAAAAATTGAATTAGCGGATAACAGCGGAATTGATTTTATAAGTAAGAAAATGAGCATGGTTATCGATGCGTATATTAAACATTAACTGTGAAATGTTTTATTAATTGGCTTGTTGAACGAGAAACACAACCAGATGATTTACCCTTTGAAATATCTAAAGAGGATATAATTCAATGGGTAAAACGTATACATTCAAATATCTTATCTGAAGGTAAAAAACCTTATGAAGGTCGCCATTATGGTGACTGTATCAAACAAAATATGAGCTGTGAATTGTGTTTATATCAAACATGGCTTGAAGAATACAAACAATATTGTAGAACCTTTAAAAAATAGCAAATGTTAGCTATAATCAAATTTATTGAGGCGAATGGTTTGGCTAAAGCTATTGAAAAGTTTAAGCTTAAAACACGCGTTTACGAAAAAAAAATTCTTCTGAAATATGACCAGATAGAATCTGATATGTCATGTCCAGAAGTACAAGAATGTCGTGGCCTTATTCTTGAAAGAGATACATGGAAGGTCATGGGTATGTCATTCTTCAAATTCTTTAATCATGGTGAAGGAAATGCCGCTAAGATTGATTGGAATACTGCACAAGTTTTAGAGAAACTTGATGGTACAATGATTCAAGTTTATTGGGATTGGCATAAGAATGAATGGTTTGCTGCAACAACAGGAATGGCTGAGGCTGAGGGTGAAGTGAACAACAAGATGGGTACAACCTTTAATGACTTGTTTTGGCAAACAGTTAGAAATTATAACCCAATATTTAAAAACTTATTGGATAAATCATTTACATATGTATTTGAATTGACAACACCTTTTAACATTGTTGTTAAACCACATGGTGAATCTTCGGCTACACTTTTAATGATTAGAAGTAATCAAACACTTGAAGAGGTTTCATATGAAACAGTAGTTGCAAGTGGTAAGTGGTTGCAAGTTCCTGTTGTTAAAAGTTTTGACTTGAATGCAAAAGATTTTGGTGCGTTGATAAGAACATTTGAAGGTATGCCATGGTCTGAAGAAGGTTATGTGGTGGTAGATGGTAACTTCAACCGTGTTAAAATCAAAAACCCAGCATATCTTGCGGTACATCATTTGAAGGGTAAGACAGCTGAGCATAACATAATGACCATAGTTAAGTCTAATGAAATTGAGGAGTTTGGTTCCACTTTCCCAGAAAGGAAAGAAGAACTTTTGAAGTTAAAGGCCAACTATGATTTATTGTTAAATAAGTTGAGTAATGTGTGGATTGAATTGCAACCAAAAATACCTAAAAACATAACAGCTTCTGAAAGGAAGAATTATGCTACTGCGGTATTTGAGCTTACAAAGAAATATGGATTAGATTCCTTTACAAACTTATATTTTGCGTTGCAAACAGGTAAGGTTGATACAATAACGGAATACATGATGGAGTTCGATGACAAAAAATTGTACAAGATGCTTTAAGCCGTGGGGCTTGGCATCTTTTTTATATTTAACATAAAAATTATGAACGGAAAATTAAGGTATTTAAGTCATACAAGACTTGTATATAATCTTACACTTGGTGAAGATTATATAATTCACATTTGGGGTAAACCAGCTGGTATTTGTAGGTTTATTCAACCAACACAAAAGGGATTTAATTTTTTAAATCTTGAAACGTCTAAATGTGTGCTAAAACATCACATCTATCCATCAAAAAATTATCCAACAGCTTTTTACCTCCATTCAAGTATTCTGTTCATGAAAGTACCACAACAAATAAAAACCGCTAGATGAAAATAAAACAAATCTTCGATGAAATCGCCAGCGAATCATCAACCAAAAAGAAAGTTGAAATACTGAATAAATACAAGGATAATGACTTATTAAAGAAGGTCCTATATCTTGCTAACAGCAAACGTATTAAATTTTATATAAAACAGATTCCTGATTATTCCCCTCAACTCGATGGTTATGGTGGTAACCTTGAAAAGGTTTTAGACACGCATCTTAAAATCATTTATAACCGTGAAGTTACTGGTAATACTGCAATTAACCATTTAAAAAATACACTTGAATGTTTAGATGCTGTTGACGCATATATTGTTGAGCGTATTATTGAAAAGGATTGTAAGATGAATCTAGGTACTAGCCTCATCAATAAAGTTTTCTTGAAACTCATTGAAGAAACTCCTTATATGGGTTGTAAATCATACGATGAGAAGCTGGCCAAAAAGATTTTTGAAAAGGGTGGCAAAGCATACAGTCAAATAAAAATGGATGGTCGTTATTGCAACGCTATCATTCGCTCTGGTGATGTAGAGTTGGAAAGCCGTCAAGGTGAACCTACTGTTCTTACTGGTGCTAAATTTTTGGATGAGTTGGCTGGATTTGAAGATTGCGTTTTGAATGGTGAATTGACCATGGATGGTATTAGTCGATATGAGAGCAACGGTATTGTAGCTTCTTTGGTAAGTATAGGTAAGAAGAAAATGGACGGTGAAGATGTCACTAAAGAAATCAAGAAGTTTGAAGAAAAGCATATGAATTATCAAGATGCTTTGGATGCTATTAGGTTTACCGTATGGGATACAATCCATGTTGATGAATATTTTGAACAGAAATCAGACGCACCGTATTATCTAAGATTAAATCGTGTGGCCGATATGCTATTTGAACTTAAACCTAAGATGATTGGTTTAGTTGAAACCAAAGTGGTTAATTCTTACGAAGAGGCGATTCGGCACTTCCAAGAGATGTTGAATGAAGGGTATGAAGGGACAATTCTAAAAGCTTATGATGGCGTTTGGAAAGACGGAAAGCATCCGCATCAAATAAAAATGAAGTTGGAAATGGATGTAGATTTGAGGATTATAGCTTTTAACTATGGAACTGGCAAAAATATTAACGTAATCTCAAGTGTTACGGTACAATCAGAATGTGGTCAAGTTATTACCACGCCAGCTGGTATTAATGAAGAACAAATGCAATTTATTACAGATAATCAAGAAAAATTATTGGGTACAATACTTGAAGTTACATGTTCTGGGTTATCCAACAATAAAATTGGTAAGTACGCTTTATTACACCCTAGATTTTCAAGATTTAGGGATGACAAAAATACTTGTGATACATTGGAATCAATCAAAGAGATTGAAGCCATGGCAAAAGGTTTAAAATAAATTTGATTTATTCGTGATAAAATTGTATATTTGCAATTATGAAGAAGTTAATATCATTTCCATCTATTGAACAGCTTAGGAATATTGTTACCAATATCAATAGAACATATAATTTCGTTGGATTAGACGAGACAGGCGAAGCTATATATGACCCGTCAAAGCCAAAACCAGTACTCACATTTAAGGGTACGATAAAGCTTCATGGTACCAACGCTGGTGTATCATATAATATGCTTGAAGGTATGTGGGCACAATCTAAAGAAAACATCATTACCCCAGAAAAGGATAATGCTGGTTTCGCGTGGTTTGTTGAAACCAATAAGGGTGTGTTTCAGAATTTATTTTATGATATTATAACAAATCACAAAATAGATGCAAATGAAAATACCATTACAATTTATGGTGAGTGGGTTGGAAAGGGCATCCAAAAGAGCGTAGCCATTTCAAACCTTGATAAGTCATTCTTTATTTTTGGTGTAAAGATTACGCCACATCCAAAGACTGAGGATGATAAAACAACTGCATATTGGATTGATTCTTCAGACCTTAAGTTTCCAGATGTTAGAATATACAACATTGAGGACTACAAAACCTACTCAATCGATATCGATTTTAATAACCCTCAATTGGTTCAAAATCAAATCATTGAGATGACAATTGAAGTTGAAGATGAATGTCCTGTTGGTAAAGCGTTCGGCCATGAAGGTATTGGGGAAGGAATAGTATTCACATATCTTAATGATGGAAAGCGTATATCTTTTAAATCAAAGGGTGAGAAGCATTCAAAGGCTTCAAAGGTAACAACACTTAAGCCAGTTGACGATGTTAAATTGAATAAGATAATTGAGGTTGTTAACAAGGTTACACCTGATTGGAGGCTTGAGCAAATGTTGGATAAGACTTTTGACCTTATGAATGGTGGTGCAATTGATATCAAGAAGATGGGTGATTTTATCAGGAATGTTATTCAAGACATCATGAAAGAAGAAAGCGATACCATAGCTGAAGCTGGATTGGAACCTAAGGATATCAATTCAAAGGTTTCTGAGAGAAGTAGATTATATTTCTTCGCAAAACAAAATGAAGAAGTTGGATTAAACTAAGTATAATGGAAAAAATAACCAAAGAACAATACGAGGCGGCAAAAGTGATTGTAGAAAGATACAATTCTCAACTTGAACTTGAATTTAAGGAAAAGATTAGTAATATTAAACTTGACCTAGCAAAATATTTTGATGAGAACGAAGTATGTGGACATATGATTGAAGAATTTGGCGTTAGGTCCAATGATTCTTGGTTTGGTACTAAAAGTTTTGATTCTGCGGAAATATTCTCAGTAATTCCATTTTTTGATGAAAATTATGAAGATGATAAAGCGGATGCTGATATTGAAGCGATTGGGCTGAAGTATGGTATTCGTTTAGGTTGGGAAACTGGTGTGTATCCGAAATAAAATTATTAAATTATGATACGAAATAAAGTTTTTAGACTTTTAAAAACTGTTACGCTTAAAAACGGTGTAAAATTGCTTGAGAAGCAAGAACTTGAAGTGGTTATGGATGTCGTTTATATGGAGGGATATCCAATACCACCTAACATGCAACCATTGATATTAAATTGGATTAAAACAAACCCAAGTTTATTTGTCGATGTAACAAGAAAATGGTAATATGGAAGAATTAAAAACAGGATTTGAGTGGTGTACCCTCGATAGGGTACGCCCTCTTAATTTAGAAAATTGGCAAACAAATTGGCCATTCTACATGGAATCTTTTTATGAAGAAAAGATACCATATTTAGATTACTTAGAAAAAATCAAAAGTTGTAATCTTAAACCTAATTCAATGCCAAGGAAGTCTCAGATGTTCCTTGAATACAGAATGTACGGTTTAGTACCATATAATTTATCCCCGATTCAACAGGGGATACAATTTGGACATGCTGTTGTAGAATATAGCCAATTGGTAAAAGGAATACCACCATTTGAGGCTGTATATGACAAGTATGCTCAAAAGGATAAAACATTTATTATCCTTAATGGTGGTACAACAAATGAAAATGTCAATAGACTCGGAACATTACAACAACATGCTAAAACCCTTAGAGATAATGGTGTTTTGACAGCTGAGTTTAGAGAGCCAGACCTTAATGATACATTAACTGGTGTTGTATTCTTAGTTGACGAACGGGTTTTCAATCGTGAGTATTACCCAGATTTTGTGAAAAATGAAATGGCGTCTGAGATTGAAAATGAAAAACAGTATCGAGGATGGCTTGAAAGAATTGGTGGTGAAACCAATGCATTTTTAAGAACATTTTTATTAAATTTTAAACTCGCATAATATGCCAATGGATGTTGATTATATTGCGGCTAAAGAAGCTATTGATGAATTAGATGAACTCTTATCCGATATGCCTCATGGTGAACGTGAAGGTATAGCTGACGAGATAATTGAGTTTGTTGAAAACATGAAAACAAAATGGACAGGATACACCTCACAGGAAGAATAGAATTTGAACCAGAGAACGTGACCAAAAAGCACAATTTACAAGCTTCTTGGAAACACATTGCTATGGTACTATTTGATGGTGATATAACAGATTATTATGCTTGGTTTATCAAAAAGCGTTATAATTTGATTTTGAATAAACCTCTCCGTGGTGGTCATGTATCATTTATCAATGATAGTTTTAAAGAAATGAGTCTTAACGGCCAGCGTTCAATGGAAGAAGTAAAAGAACTTTGGAATAAAGTTAAGATGAAATGGAATGGAGTTGAAGTCCCTATAACTCTTAGTGTAGAACCACGAACTGATGCAAATCATTGGTGGCTTAATATTCCAGAAGAGGATAGAAAAGATTTACAAGGTATAAGGGCTGAGCTTGGTTTAGGTCGTCCATTTTTTGGTTTTCACATGACAATTGGATACCCACGTCAAGGGATAATGGAAGAACATTCTAAATATATTCACCAAATAATAAAAAAAGGATTAATATCATGAAACCAATCACACCAAAAGAAGCAACAGATTACATTGAAAAATCGTTTCCAGACTTTGTAGTTGAAGCGGTAAATAATTGCATCAATCGTCATTATTTTGGTAAATCATCCTTTACAATAAAACAAAGTACAATTGAAGATGAAATTCTTAAATTGGCTCCAGAGGGAACGACACGTCAGGAAATCTTTGATAAGCATTGGCTGGATTTTGAAAAAACATATTCAAAATTTGGTTGGAAGGTAAGATATGACAAACCAGGTTGGGATGAACATTATGACCCATTTTATGAATTTAAACCTAAATAATAATCAATATGAATATAATATCACGATACGATTTACATGCGCTATTAAACCACTTGGACTTTTACAATAAAAAGACGTTGACTTTGGATAAAAAATTTATCCAAGGTTTAATTGAAGAAGAAACCTTTGAATCCGATATGAATTGGATAATTGGTTATAAAATAAAACAGAAGGTTGTTGGCGACCATAAGAATGATGGTCAACTGGTGGAATATACGTTTACCTTTATTAACCCGTTTAAAAAAGAAACCATACTTGAAACTGAAATGTGTTTAATGGTTGGTTGGAATTTCGGAGAAGATAAATACAAAATAAAATGATAGACTATAAACTACTTGACGATTCTTTAAAACATTACGAAGCTAGAGGCTTTAAGCGCATTGAGGCGCCATGGACGGTATCTGAATTTGTTGATAACATAACAAAACCACAGGACCGAATTTCATTTCAACTCAAACATAACGATAAGTGTTTGGTTGCATCTGGTGAGCAATCATTTTTGTATTTGTATCTCAAAGAATTTTTACCCAAAGGTCAATTTCAAACAATTACACCTTGTTATCGTAATGAGTCATTCGATTTTCTTCATACCAAATATTTTATGAAGAATGAATTAATCAAGACAGATATCGTTACAAAAGAAGCATTAGAAGATATTGTATACCAAGCACAAATATTTTTTACAAAATTTTTTAGTTTGGATGATATTAAAGCGATTAAGACTGATGATGGTTATGATATAACGGTATGTGATATTGAACTAGGGTCATATGGAATAAGAAGCTGTAGTTATCTTGATTGGATATATGGTACAGCTTGTGCTGAACCTAGAACATCAAGCTTAATCAAATTATATGGTGAAAAATAAAACATATGGGTTATCATAAAGTTAATATTGAAAAGGGTATATTAGGCGAGTACTCAAAAATCATCGAAGAAATTGATGAACTAGAAGATGCTAAATCACAAGATGCTAAGGTTTTGATAATCTGTGAACTTTGTGACCTTATAGGGGCAATCGAAGCCTACACTGAGAAACAATTTAATCTTAGTTTGGCCGACTTAATAAAAATGAAAGAAATGACCAAACAATCTTTTCAAGAAGGGAAGAGAAAATAAATTTGGTATATTCAATAAAGTTTAATATATTTGCGAAGTAAAATAATGAATAAAAACAGGAAACACAATTATATAATCAACACTTGGATTAAATCACCTAATATTAGAGTTGTTGGGTCTGAACAATATGATGGGGTATATACATTATCCGAAGCACTTGCATTAAGCAGGTCCGAAGGGTTAGACCTCATTGAGATTAAAAATCAATATGATACATCGATATGTAAATTGATGGAGTTTAGCAAGTTTCAATATCAAGAGAAACAAAAGAAAAAGGAACAAAAGAAAAATAATAAGGGTGGTGAGCTTAAAGAGATACGATTGGGTGTCGAGATATCAGAAAACGATATTTCATATCGTGTTAAAAATGCTATTGATTTTTTATCTGATGGAAATAAGGTAAAATGCGTGATTCAATTTAGAGGCCGTCAAATTGTTCATAAAGAGCGTGGGGAAATTGTTCTCCTTAGTTTTGCTGACCAATGTAAAGACAATGGTTTATTGGAATATATGCCAAAACTAGAAGGTAAAAAAATGCACATAATAATTAAACCAAAATAAATTAAAATACTATGGGTGGTAGAGCATTAAAAAATACGGTGACAAGACGATATGACAGAGCTGAATTTGAAGTAATCAGCCAAGAACTTATTGATATCCTCAAAGGAACCTTTGATAGGGTTACTATGCCCTTGTTTTATAAAAATAAACAAACATTCGGTGATGCGGATATTCTTGTAACAGCTAACGAATTCCCTCAAATGAGAGAATACATTGAAAACATCTTTAAACCAAATGAAATATTCCATAATGGTAATTGTTGGTCGTTTGATTATAAGGAATTACAAGTTGATATCATCACTTGTGACCCAGAACACTTTGACTCTAATGCCATGTATCTTTCATACAATGACCTTGGAAACTTTATTGGGAGATTGGCCCATGGGTTTGGTTTGAAATATGGCCAAGAAGGTTTATGGTATGAACATTATTTTAAAGGTAAGAATGTTGGTAGTATTCCTGTATCTAAAGATTATCCAAAAATCTTTAAGTTTTTGGGTCTTTCATATGAAAGATATGAACAAGGGTTTGATGAACTTGAGGATATCTTCACCTTTATTGCTGAGTCACCATACTTCAACTGGAAGAAATTTCAAATGGAAGAATTGAATAAAATCAATCGTGACCGTAACAAAAAAAGAGCATCATACACAAGTTTCTTGGAGTGGATGGCCGAACATGTTGCTGACGAAAACCATGAATACAAGTTTGCTGAAGATAAAACCAGCTACTTCATTATGATAGATGACTTCTTCCCAGAAGCAAATATTGTAACCGAAGTTAGAAGACTTGAATATCTTGAGTGTAGAAAGCTTTATGTCCAATCCAAGTTCAATGGTGGTGATGTAATGAGGAGATATGGTTTTGAAGGTAAAAAACTTGGTGAGGTTCTTGAAGGATTTAGAAAATACGTAACAGAACATTACGATTCCTATAATGACTTCATCATACACACCGATACCTTCGATATTTATAAAGAATTTGAAGATTATTTACATGAATTGGAAGTTGGAAAGACTACAGAAGGGTGAGACCTTCGTAACCAAAGAAAAGGGGAACTCAATGGTTCCCCTTATCAAATCTGGGCAAGAACATAAGTTGACCCCAGCTACTTGGGAACAAGTGGATGTTAATGACATTGTTTACTGTAAAGTAAAAGGTGTTTTTTATACTCATTTGGTTAAGGCTAAGAATCTAGATAAGGGGTGCCAAATTGGAAATAACAAGGGTGGTATCAATGGATGGACCAAACAAGTTTACGGTAAAGTAATTGAAATATTATGATAATAGAAGCAGTGTCTTTAGTGTCGAAGCTAGATGAATTAAACGGAAATAAAATCATCAAGACAAAGGATAAATATCCTGTTTTAAAAACAAGAAAAAAAACACCTGAGAGTTGGTGGGATAGTCTTAAGTGGTCAGAAAAGGTTGACGTTGGTGTGGTAGCACTTCATTATCATAAAATGACAGCAAGTTACCCGTGGCGTTGTAAGGATGGAACCATGTTTAATGATTGTACCAAATCACAACAAAAAATAATAAAATTCGTCTTCGCCAAAAGAAACGATAATTGGTATATGTTTGATATCATGGGTGTGTTAGGACTTTAATAAAAATATTATGATAAAATTTTTAGATAAATGGTTACCCTTAAAAGGGTCTAGTGATGAGTTAATAAGACTCACGTTGTTTGGACGATTATTATATTCAATAACACTCTTTATTGGGTGGCCATTAATGGCTATTCTAGTTGGTATACATTATGATTCGGTATTGTCAGGTATTTTTATGTTTATATTTCCAATTATTACCACAATTGGAATTGTCGGCCTTTTAAAATTATTATCTTAATTTCCAAAAAATGGATTTTCCTTCTTCATAAAGGTGGTGATTTCATCTCCCTTTTTGCATAAATTGATAAAATCAAAGATATCGTTGTCAGATAGTTTAAACCATTCATTCTCAGTCAGGGTGTGTTTAGTGTTAAAACGTCCATGGAGCCATTTCTCAACCATTTTATAGTTAGTGGACTCATATACACTTAGAATAGATATCTTCGCAGAATTACCTGTTTGCAGGGTCCTGACACGCTTCTCAACTGAATTCTTAGTGATTCCAATTTTGTGTCGTTCATTACTAAACTCATCTACCGATAAAAGTAAATACACATAACCATTACTGTTTTTCCCATTTATACCCATAACTCGTTTTTCTTTTTTTATAGATGCATTCACTTATTTTAGCGTGTGGATATTCTTTAAGAGCATCACTTATACTATTCCAAACTTTGATTAGATTATTGTCTAATCCTAACTGACGTACTTTTACTCTTAGTGAAGTTTTATATTCCTCGCTATGTATTTTTTTTCCTTTTCTTTTCTCACTCATTTTTCTTTTGGTCTCATCTGTGTGTTTTGTACCCAATTTTCTATTTCTTGCATTAATACAATATTCTTCGGTTCTTTTTTTACCTCTATTACCAATACTTATATTATTTCTATGCTCATCAGTATAAACATATTTATCTTTTGGTGTTTTATTTTTTTTAATCTTTAATGGTTGTAATTTCTCATAATAAGAAAAAGTCCATCTAAACTTTCTACAAGACATTCTTTCTCCCCTACAAACCTCAGGTATTTTAGTTGTTTTAAATTCTTTTTTAGCCTCGTTAATAGTAGTCCATTTTTTAATGAAGGAACCATCCATATTATATTGATAACACTCAGAATTACCAATCTTTAAATGAGATACGCTCATATTACTTCTGTGTTCATCAGTAATAACATATTGTCTCCCAAGTCTAGTCTCCCTTATTTTATTTTTATGTTCTTCTGTGTGTTTAATACCTAAACGATGATGGGGGTTATTTTTAAAGAATTCTTTTTTTATAAGACTTAATTTTTCTTTTGTTTCTTTACTATGAGATTTAAGTATTGGTGGGTTGTCGCCCCCTTCTGTATGATTAACTAACTTAAAACCCCATGCTTTAAATTGAGAAATCCAGTATTGCTCTAAGAACTCCCAATTAGATTCTGTCTCGTCAATTACATGTAATTCAGGCTTTAAGCCAAGTTTTAATAAATTTTGAATCCAATGGTCTTTATGCGTTTTTCTATTTTTAGATGATGATATATGTGTTTTTAGTCTATTTTTAATATTATTAGTTTTTCCAACATATCGTATATTATTTGCGGAGTCCGATAGAGTATAAATATAAATCATACTAATAAGTATCTTATTAAAACCAAAAGTCAGTTTATTTTAAAATAAACATACCCCATATTTTTAATATTAACGAATTTTCATAAATATGTAAATATTTATGGGATATGAAAAGTATTATTCGTATATTATTGAAAGAAAGGCTGGAGGGGGTATCATTAGATAAAAAGGAGACATTTGGTTCTGGAATGGAACATAATGTTTATGCATCAAGACAACACCCAGATAGGTTATATAAAATGGGCCGTGAATATATGGTGAATTCTTGGATTAAAATTTTTACTGAAAACCCTAAAATTTTTCCAAAGGTTTATAGGGTAATTAAATCAAAAAGATACTCCGATACACTAATAGTAGAAATTGAAAAATTGGAAATAAGACAAGCTGAAAAAGATTTTAAGTTGGTAAGGGATATTTTATCCAACTTTTCAAGATATGAATATAACCAAGAGATTAGATTACAAAGTATTTATATACTCGATTCATGGGGTGTAAAATTTGTTGAATTTATTAAGAAATTTAAAGAATGGTTAATAAAACAAAAATATAACAACCCCACAATAGAACTTTGTTTAAAATGGACAAAAATGATATATAATATATACGGTTTTTTAGTAAACAAATATGATTATCACGAAAGAGATTTACATGCAAAAAATGTTGCATATGATAAAGCTGGGAATATTAAAATAATTGATATATAATGAAGACTTGGATTAAACAAAAATTGAAGGAATCTTTAGAGGAAGTTTCAGTTAAGCCAAAAAAAGTATTTGGTAGGGGTGCTTATCATAAAGTATATTATTCACATAAAAATCCAGATAAATTATATAAAGTTGGGGACGAGGAAAAGGTAGACGAGTGGGTGGAAACATTCCAACGTAACCCACAATATTTCCCTAAAGTTTATCGTGTTTTTCCATACAGCAAAGACCCGACATTTAAGGTTGTTGAGATTGAAAAATTAAATACGGTAAAAGCAGCACAGGAGTTAGAAATGATTGATAATTTCTTACTTGATATTACAAGTGTGGTCAACTGTGAAAACTTATCAAGTTCGAATTTTTTTGATAAGGGGTGTTTTCAAGGTGTTATTGAAGTAGCAGAGGATAGTGAGAACCCTTATTTACCGACAATAATCTTTAAATGGGCTAAGTTTTTAAGAGCGGTTACACCCATAGTGGAAAAAGATTTGGGCCGATATTTGGATTTACATTCAGGTAATGTAGCATATGATAAAATGGGCAAACTTAAAATGATTGACATATAATGAAAGATTTAATAAAACAAAGACTAAGGGAAAATTTGATAAATGAACTGGGTACGGCCATGCCAGTTCCTTATCATATGGAAGATGTTTATGATGAAGTTGAACAAGGTGTTTTAACTCTTAAGGAAGTATTTTTCTTCTTTAAGGTTGGTTCAGAATTAATAAAATGCTATTTTAAATTAGTGGAAAATCCGATAGTTAACGGCGCTCACCAATGTTCTTATTCGTTTGAATTTGATTCAAATAGTGATAAAACACTTTCTAATGATATCAAGACAATATTTTCAAAGATGATGACCATCAAAGAAGTTATAGAATATTTTATTAAAAATTTTAAAGCCAATTACGAGAATAAACGTAATATACTTTATAGAATTGCTGTTATAGGTGCGGCTGAATCAGGAAAGGGGGAGAATCAATCTACGGAAACTCAACGAACAAAGTTATACGATTACTTCTATAAGAAATTTAAGCACCCTGATTTTAAGTACATTAAAAATGGTAATATATTAGTACTCCAAAGAAATTTATAAAAAAGTTTATAAAAAATTTGCTTTTTCGAAAATGTTTCGTATATTTGCATATATTTATTAACAACAACAAAAACTAAAATGAAAAATTTATCAAACATATTGCTCCTTGTATTGTGTGTGCTAGTGTTATCTAACACGACTGGGAATCCTATGTTATAAATTTAAAACATAATAACAATAGTAACCCCAGTACGAAACTACTGGGGTTTTTTAATGTGCCTATGCGTGAGTGGTTGAAATGGGGGTTTTAAATGTTGACTTGGTCGAGAGGCGAGGCGAGTGGCTGCAACCCACTCCACGGGGGTTCGAATCCCTCAGTCAACTCTAGTTCGAAATAGTACTTTTACTCATTTCATGATATTTATTATCATGAAATGGACTAAAGAATCAGATTTAAAACTAACTGAATTAATCGCCGAAGGAAAACGCTATGAGGAAATTGCTGTATTGTTAAACAGAACAGTAAGAAGTATTACAAGTCGTTGCTGTAGGCTTAAGTTAAAAATAGTCTTCTTTAATGAAGCTGAATGTAAGCAATGTGGTACTAAGTTTTTTAAATATACTAAAGACTCAAAAGTTTTTTGTGGTTCCAGTTGTAGTGCGACTTACAACAATGCTAACAGAAGGCACACAGAAGAAACCAGAACTAAGATTAGCAAAGCGTTAGTAAGTGTAAAGTTTGATGAAAACCGACGGCAAAAGTTAAAGGGTGAAAATAATGGCAATTGGAAAGGCGGCGTTTCACTAATAGTAAAACCGAAACGAGTCAGAAAAAATTCTGAGCCAAGAAAATGTCGGTTTTGTAGGGTTAATGAAATTATAGATAAACGAAAGATAATTTGTAACCAGTGTAAGGAAGAGTATTATCAATTTTATCGACCACTGTGCGAATTCAATTTTGATATCCACAACTATAAGGATAAATTTGATTTTCAGCTTGTGGAAAAATTCGGCTGGTATAGTCCTAGCAATAAAGGTAATAATCTTAATGGCGTAAGCAAAGACCACATGTATTCGGTTAGAGACGGCTTCATAAATAAGGTCGACCCAGAGATAATCAGTCACCCTGCGAACTGTAAATTCATGGTTCACACAGAAAATAATAAAAAAAAAGTTTCTAGCTCTATCACACTTGAAGAGTTGTTAGAAAGAATAAAAAACTGGAACTAAATAAAAACCGTACAACCACTGGTTCGAATCCAGTCAGGGACTCAAAACAAGAATATGGAAAAGAATGAAATAAAAAAAGCGCTGTATAAGCAAAATCCAAAAGCTAAACTCTTAACAATTAAAAAGGGTGTAGCATATTATGACACCGTAATTAGAATTACTGGAGAATTAGTTACACAAAGTAAGACTATTTTCTTTGAGATTCCAATTAATGACATGGGTGATGCGGATTTTTATCCTGAAATGGATTCAAAGTTATTGAATCGTTGGATAGTCGATGGTTATTCAGCAATATAAGGTGGTGTGACCGAGTGATTAGGTCCAGAGCTGCAACTTCTGTCAGACAAGTTTGATTCTTGTCACCACCTCAAATGGGGGTATCGCTTAGTTGGTTTTAAAGCGTCTGCCTTACAAGCAGAAGACCACTGGTTCGAATCCAGTTACCCCTACAAATGGCCTAGTATCATAGTGGTTTAATGTACCTTCCTTACAAGTGGGTTACGAGGGTTCGATTCCCTACTAGGCTACAGTTCTTTGCAAAGACAGATTAAATCTTTTATGATGGAATTGGTAGACATGCTGGTCTTATCCCGAAAAATGCTTATTGTTATGAACGGGAGGAAACTGGTGTCCAGACCTGACAATGAGAGGGTAATGGCGTATAGGTTCGAGTCCTATTAAATGATTTAATCAAATTGGTGTTTTAGCTCAGTTGGTTTAGAGCGTCTCCTTGACAGGGAAAAGGTCACTGGTTCGAGTCCAGTAAGCACCACAAAAATAATTTTTATGAGCAACAGAAGATACATGGTCTACATGAAGAGTGGACGAAAATTTATGGTTGAAGAAATTGGTGACCCACATGTTTCTTGGGGTAATGTAAATCCAGCGACAAAAAAGTTGGAATCCGTTTATGCAAAAATGGATGATGTTATAACTGAAGAAACCAGTCAAATAACAAAAGAGAATGGATTTAGAAACATTTGCATGTTATCTGTTGGTACATCACCATTGGGTTATATCGATGTGTTGGATAGTAGTGGTGTTGAAAGAATTGAAAGCCAATTCGTAAAATACTTGGATTAGAATTTTGTTTTTTAAAAATTAAAATGTACTTTTGTATGGTAACAAGAATAAACGTAAATGCAGGTCCGAAATTTATCGAATGGGTAAAACAACAAAAAGCTGAGAAGGCTGAAAGGTTCAAAAAACATTGGGACTGGATTGCAAATCATCCTGAGATAACGGAAAAGCTAAAAGAAATGAATAAAAATATGAAAAAAGAATTCACTGGATTGTAACTTGCTCAAATGCTAAGTACAATCCAAAATGAGAGATTCAGAAATCTTAAAAAGAACAACAAATCGTTCAGTTTTTAACAAACTGTACAAAAAGGAATTAGAACAACGGGGTAAAATACGATGTTCAATTTGTGGGTGTCACGTTGGTGAAAATGATACAACTAAGTTCTATGGTATATCTTGGATGGATACACAAGATGAACAAAAACCAAGATACCCTTCTTGGAAGTTGGTATCAAAAAACCGCAAACAATGGATGAAAAAACCATTGAAAATTAAGCGTAATACCCACAGATGGTGGAATCAAGTTGTTATAACTTGGTAACATGGGGCGGTGGTGGAATTGGTAGACACGCAGGACTTAATGGAATCTTTAGAACATCGAACCATTAATCCTGTGGGCAGAAATGCCCGTGAGGGTTCGACCCCCTCTCGCCCTACGCTAAAAATAGTATGGCTCTGTAGCCCAATTGGGAGAGGCAACAGCTTTAAACCCTGCAAAGTACGAGTTCGAATCTCGTCAGAGCTACTTTTTAAACAAACGGTCCTGTAGCCCAACTGGGAGAGGCAACAGATTCAAACCCTGTACAGTGTCGGTTCGAATCCGACTAGGACTACAAACCATGAGAGTAATTAACTCTGGTTAGAACGGTTCGAAACGTTCATTTGATTATGGTGTACGGTAGCACATCAGCTCGTTGGAACCCTTTGAGGTCAGGGCAGAAGGTATAAGGTTGAATTCCTTATTGGTCAACAAAGATGATTTCAGCAAACAAAACGGATAAAGAATCTACCTAAAATAGAAACGAGAAGGATTCAACACCTTCAAATCATCTTGATTATGCAGAGATGGTGTAACGGTAACACATCTACGATAACAATTAGCTACGGACATAAGCTTCACTGACTA
>Ga0075163_10004796_pt1 | contig 18106 bp, 20 predicted proteins | sample JI1023141ADNA_FD_71478 | JGI IMG/M metagenome (GOLD analysis project Ga0075163, IMG submission 71478) | Wastewater effluent complex algal communities from Wisconsin, to seasonally profile nutrient transformation and Carbon sequestration -... | ecosystem: Engineered > WWTP > Effluent > Algae...
GATTTGAAAAGGTCTATGACCTAGGTCCTAGATTTAGAAACGAGAATTATTCAGACGAACATTTGCCAGAGCATGTAGCGTTTGAAAGCTACGGAGCATATCAAGATTATGAAGATGGGATAGAGCTGTACGAGAGACAAATGAAAGAAGTTGCCCTAGCTACTTGGGGAACCTTGCAATTCAAAGTCGGGGAGTTTGAGGTAAATTTAGATCAGAAATGGCCAGTTGTTAAATACGCAGATATAATGCGTGAAAAATTTAACGTCGACGTTTTTAATCCAAATCTAGAAGAATTAAAGACTATTCTAGCTGATAACAAAGTTAAACTAGATGGTGAGATTAACATTAATAGAGCCATGGATAGCGTATGGAAAATTATTAGAAAAGAATCCGCCGGGCCATTCTGGCTTATACATGAACCTGTGACCATCTCACCACTAGCCAAGCAAGACCCTAGCGACAGTAGGGTGACACAGCGCTTCCACCCTGTGATTGCTGGAACAGAGATGGGCAATGGCTACTCAGAGCTAAATGATCCAGTTGATCAGCTGAATCGGTTTATGGAACAACAGAATATGCGAGATGCTGGTGATGATGAAGCACAGATGTTAGACATAGACTTTGTAGAGATGTTAGAGTACGGTATGCCACCGGCTTGTGGATGGAGCTATTCCGAAAGGTTTTTCTGGGCATTCGAGGGTGTAACAGCTAGGGAGGGCGTGCCATTCCCACAACTAAGAACAGAAGTAGACGAAGTCACAAAATCCATATATCCAGAGCTGAATCTATAGAAGTTATTTAGAATCACGGCGGAGGCCGGCGATAATCATCGTTAGCCAAGAAATTGTTGCAATACTTGCTCCTATAAGCAGAATGCTACCCCATAGCTGGACTCTATAGCCTTCGTTGAAATAATCATTGAAGTATTTGACAGATGCAAATGCATAAGTTCCTGCACTAAGTACGGCCACCGCCTGCAGTGCATGGCGATTTTTTGCCATTGCCATCACAAGAATCGGTAGAGCGTAGAAGATTGTTGACGTGCTAGCCATGCCTCTCTCCCAATAGGTCGTAAAACCTGCAAAAATCAATAGTGCGATAGCAAGTAACGGAATAGGCATTTTTCTAGTAGACAGTGGCCATTTTTGTGATGCTCCAAACCATACAAAGGTGTTCACGAGCAGCAATAAAGTAGCAAGCGTCCAGCGCTGGATTATCGATTCTCTAGTTATTAGATTTCCAGAGTCAAAAACAATGATTGATAACATATAGAGTGCTATAAAAAAGTAAATAGTTCTAGAAGCCCTAGTGATTGATAGCTGTACGTCGTCTTTGGATTTTGATTGTTTTTTCTTCATTAACATAAGCTTATACCATAGCTCAATCTGATACAATAAGTATATGATAGAGATTAAAAATGTAAATAAATTATATGGTAAAAAACAAAGTATATTTACTGCACTGGACGACGTGAGTGTAACAATAGCCGACGGAGCTAGCGTCGCAATTATTGGTAAAAGTGGTTCTGGCAAAAGTACCCTAATGCACGTTATGAGCGGATTAGATCATGCTACAAGTGGAATCGTAAAGATTGCTGGCAAAGATTTAGGAGAAATGAACCAAAAAACTGTCGATTTATTCCGTAATAAACAAATGGGTTTTATATTTCAGTCGTTTTTCATTGAAGCAAACCAGTCATGCGTAGATAATGTTAGTTTGCCTCTAGAAATTGCAAAAGTTCCAATCAAAAAACGAAAAGCGCTTGCACTCAAAGCACTTAAAGAAGTAGAACTTAGCGACAAAGCAGAAAGCAAAGCCAGGAATTTGAGCGGTGGACAGAAACAGCGGCTTGCAATAGCACGGGCGATAGTCAACAAACCAAAACTTATTTTTGCCGATGAACCGACAGGGAATCTAGACAGCGCTACCGGTGAGAAAATTATTCAACTACTTTTTGGACTAAATAAAACGCTAGGGGCAACTCTTGTAATGGTAACTCACGACCACGAACTTGCATCTCGTTGCGATGCCCAAATTCATGTGACAGACGGTAAAATTACCAAAATTACCGGAAAGAAAGGGGCTGTGCTATGAGATTAACCGATCTAGTGCTACGTAGTGGCAGAACGCTCAAATCAGCAAAAGTACGAACATTCCTAACTGCAATGGCAATAGGTGTCGGCGGATTTACACTAGTGCTAACTTTGGCTGCCGGTAACGGTGTACGTGATTATACGACTAAACTTATTAGCAGCAACTTTGATCCAGCTGAACTTATCGTAGGACGTGACAAAGAAGTTAGCAATAATGGTTCTCCTGGTAGTACCCCGCAAGAGTTCGACGAGACTGTCGGCACCCTTCAGGGGGGTGGAGGCCAGAACAGTTTTCAAGTAAAACGTGTAACTAGCCAAGACATAGAAGAGCTAAGGGCTGTGCCGGGTATAGAGCAAGTCCGAGAAAACTTCCAGATTAGCGTCAGATATATTACTCGAGACGATCAAAAACGGTTTACAGGTGCAGCGCAGGTTTATAATTCTGCTCAAAAGCCAGAGATTAAATCGGGCAAACTACCAGAATCAGAAGGTATGGCCAAGGGCACTATACTTCTTCCGGACGTTTATCTAGACTTGCTAGGATTCAAAGATGCTGAGGATGCAATTGGTAAATCAGTGGCAGTAACGGTACAGCAACCATTCTCTCTGGAGAGCGTTCAAGCTTTGCTGAAAAGCCAGGATCCCACAAAAATTACAGAGTCTAGCGCAGAAGCACTTAAACCAAAAGTTCAATCTTTTGATTACAAAATTACAGCGGTTACTAAGAAATCTGCAACCAGTCTGTCATTTGGCGTACCACCTTTACTGATTGGTGCGGAAGATGCTCGGGATCTTTATGATTTTACAGAAAAAGGAACATCAGATTATGAAAAATTCTTGTTTGTATTTGCCAGAGTTGCCGGCGGAGAAGACGACACCAAGCTTCAAGTCGTTCGGTCGGACTTAGAGAGTAGGGGATATTTTGTACAGAGTAGTAAAGACATTCAGAAAACAATCACACAATTTGTGAATATTCTGCAAATAATGGTAGGAGTTCTAGGGCTAATAACACTTATAGCCAGTGTCTTTGGCGTTGTAAATACGCAGTACATTAGCGTATTAGAGCGCACCCGTGAAATCGGACTCATGAAAGCCCTTGGGATGAGCAGAAGAAACATCAGCATGCTGTTCATCCTAGAAGCAATGTGGATTGGTTTTATCGGTGGAATCGTCGGTATTGCCGGTGGTATGTTACTCGGTTTTTCAATTAATCCATGGATTACAAGAAAACTAGACCTTGGTGCAGGCAATAGCTTACTTCAGTTCAACGCCGTGCAAATAGTTATACTTCTGTTCGCATTGATGTTCGTTGCCGCTATGGCCGGATTTTTACCTGCACGAAAAGCTAGCAGGCTCGATCCGGTAGAAGCACTTAGGACAGAATAGAAAATATGATAACTCAACGCAGAATAGACCATAAACTAGCTATAATTATTGTTCTTGCTCTGTCGCTTGTCGTCCTTGGATTCAAAATAACTGAAAGTCAAAACCAGCTTGCAAAACAAAATGATACGATGCTTCAAACTCAAATTCTACTATCTGGTGATCAAAAAGTTGCTGGCTATAGCTGTGGAATTTTAACTAAAAACCGTGCCCAAGAAATACTGAAAGCGGATGTATCTAGACTGTATGGTCAGGGAGCGACGGATAGTGTTCGTCCAGATATTAAACCACAAAAAAAGCTTTTTTGGGCTGACAGCTGTAGATATGTCGATGCAAAAAACAGCACAAACTACGTAGAATTCTATGCATCTACATTTCAAACTAATAACGACGCATCATTGGCATTCACCGATTTTTTCCCCGCAGTCAATAATGGTATAAAAATGCCTAGTGATGGATACGGCCAGTCGCTGTACTACGATAGTGGAGTTTACTATTTACTAACAGAAAACAGAGTAATTCAAATTGCCGCAAGCAACGGAAAGCCGTCTGAAAATCAACAATTTGCTCGCTACGTTTTCGAATCTTTGCTGTCCAAGTAATAATTTATCCTAATATGGCGTTCCCATTAACTAGTTAATGGCATATACTATAAACTGGTTATGCATACAAAAGACAGAAGCAATCGAGAGAGCGGTTTTAGCTTGATAGAAATTATGCTATCACTAGTGCTTTCGTCTATCGTTTTGATGGTTGGTTTTCAGCTTTTAACGCTGGGCAGCCAGCTAAATACAAGGACAGAAACTCTGCTTGCGGCAAACTCAATTGCCTTTGCTAAAATTCAAGAGTATGAAAACAAGCAGTTCATTAATATCCCTGCAAGTAGTAACACAACACCTTATGAAATAGAGGATTTTTCAAATGACCTTCAGGCAGATTCAGGTGGTTTTATACGCTCAGGAACGGCGAAAGTTTATTCAAATTTTGAACCCAACTCAGGTTCATTGAAGAAATTAAACGTCGTAATTGATTTTCAATATGGTAGTCGACTAAGAAAAATAGAATACGCAACATTCGTACAGCTTGGGGGCGTGGGACGATGATACTTGGGCGAAAAAGCCAGAACAAGGGAAGAGGATTTACAATTCTCGAGATCCTAATAGCACTACCTCTTGTAACTATTCTGTCTGTTGTAGTCTCGGGCACAGTATTTCAGCAGTATGGACAACTATTACAAGGATCTGAACGGGCTCGCCTGCGTGTTGAGGGCGAGACAACACTTCTATCACTTGAAGATGAATTATTATTTGCAACAAGCTTTGCTACCGGCAAATCTACGGACTTAGTTGATGTTAATGCTCCATCGGGTGGTTGGACCAACAGCACAACACCAACCGAGACTTTAATCGTTTATGAGACTGCTTTGGATGCTGATAGGCGTGATCCAGACCGTAACTTTATATACAAAAAACAGTCATCGTGCGGAAGTTCATTTAATATCGCTATAAATAATATAATCTATTTCACTGTAGATAACCCGGGCGACGACTATAGAACCCTATATCGCAGAACACTCGTCCCCCAGTACGTAACATGCGGAGTTAACTTCAAGACTCAGACATGCCCTAAAACAGCCATGGCCTCACCTTGCGGTCAAACGGATGCAGAATTATCAAATAAAGTTGTGGACTTTCAGTTAACCTATTTTGACGAAGACAACGTTGAAGTAACAAACCCATTAAGTGCGCAATTGGTAAAGATGACACTAGTGCTGGGTGAGCGTGTTTACGGAAAAGACATCAGTGTCTCTACGTCAATATCCATGAAGAAGGTCAACTAATGAAAAAATTTGTATTCAAAAAATCTTCAATCTTCAATCTTCGATCTTCAATCACTTCCGAATCTGGCTTTGCAATGCCTATGATCCTAGGACTCATAGCCTTGCTTGGTTTGGTTGGCGTATCTATTCTGCAAGTATCTGTTCAGACAAACGGTTCTGCTGTACTTCATTCTCAGGTCCAGATTGCCCACATAGCATCCAAAGCTGCAATTGATTACGCCGAAGAGCATTACGAGCTCGACTCAAGCTATGCCGGTACGCCAGAACAAGATTTGTTTAGCAATAGTAATTACCGTGCCACTATTGAGGTTGTGGTGTTATATGACCAAAGTAGTACATCCAAAAGAGTACAAGGTATTGGCAGGGTTTATATTCCAGAAACATCCAGCACAGCAAAAGTTGTAAGAGATATTAAATCAACAATTATAAGGAATGGCGAGGTCATCTACACGCTTGGCCAAACAGACCCAGCGACATTTAATCCGTTGCTTTGGCTCGACGCAAATGAGCCAGGAGCACTCTACAAGACTGCCACATCTAACACGGCTACTGTGACTGCATTATACGGTACTTCGTATAATGACATCGTAGAAGAAGGTGGCGCTGATGCTACAACTTCTTCTAACAGAGGGAAACTCTCATTCACAAGCGACGATATAGAGATGGCAAATGATGGGGCTGGACTTGGTAATCAGACAGCTGGCATCAGGTTCAGGTCTGTAAGTGCTCCAAACGCAGCTTCTGTACAAAACGCTTATATACAATTCACAACCGATGAAACAAAAATGGCAGGCGTGGTGCAACTTCAAGTCGAGGGCGTAGCTAGCGACGATACTAGTAGCTGGAGTGGTAACTATGCTGTCACCAATGCAACAAAAACAACCGCAAAAAAGGATTGGTCTCCTGCTAACTGGAATACGGTTGGTTCAGCGGGCGCAAACGAGAGAGTCGATGTAACGGCAATTGTTCAGGAAATTGTCAACAGGGCTGGCTGGAGTGCTGGAAATGATATGTCGTTCAGTATCAAATGGGTGACTGGTAGCGGTGTACGTACAGCAGAAAAGGGACAGAATGGTTCAGAGCCAAGCTTGTTTGTACAGTGGCAAATACCCTCAGGAGTAGCAAGCTCTAATGGTGACCAAATCGATCAGTGGTATGACAAATCTGGCAACAATAATACCGCTTCATTTGTGTATGGGAATAGGCCAACACTGCAACTTAACCAAATAAATGGATTAGATGCTGTGCGGTTTAGCGCAGACGGAACGCTTTTTTCTAATCTATCTGCATCGGTGAGCGCTACAGAGTTGACGACATTTATGGTCATGCTACCACGTACAAGTTCGTCTACTGATGCACGGTTTTTGAGTCTAATGAACTCTGCTCAAAGTAACGACAACAACACAACCAACGGTATCGTGCCATTTTCTAAAAGCGCAAGTTCTACGACTTTGTTGCAAAGGTATAACAACATTAGTGGCGAAACAGTAAGTAACGCAATCGATGGTAACTGGGGTGTGTTTAGCTCACAAATGAGCACAACGGGTACAGAACGACTACTAAAGAACAGCACCCCAGATAACTACAGTGCACTTCTATCACCCAACTTCACAATTAACCAGATATATATCGGCGGCAGAAGAAGTACTTCGAGTGGAACAAACTATGCAAACATGGATGTAGCCGAGGTTTTGGTCTATAACAGGTACTTTACCTGCAAAGAAATCCAACAAATAGAGAATTTTTTTGAAGTGAAATACGACTTCACCTATGCAGAAAAAAGCCCTTGTTTGTAGATACTGATATGGTGTGTGCATTCATAGATGTGATATAGTTTTATGCATGGCTACAACAACTAAATCTACACGCAAAAAACCAGTAAAAAAATCGACTGCAAAGTCTAAAAAACCAGCAGCAAAAAGTACTTCCAAAACAGCAGTTTCTAAAAAGACAACAACTAAATCAGTTAATAAACCAGTAGAAATCAAGAAAACAACTGTTAGCAGTGAAGTTAAATCTACAAAAAAACCGACCATTCAAGATAAATTTACTAAACTAAAAAAGTGGAACTGGGTCATGGCAGGCCTACATGCGGCTCAAGGAATCGCAGTAGTATTGCTTGCAAAAAATGCACTTTTCCCGGTCACAACTAATTATATAACTCTTGACAGTATCGCAAGCACAGACCAAGCACCTGTACTTGTTAACGCAACCCGTAATTTATTTGACGTTAATCTTGCATATATTGTTGCAGCGTTTTTCTTCATGTCAGCAATTGCGCACCTATATATTTCAACCGTCTATAAAAAGAAATATACCGTAGGTCTAGAAAAGGGAATTAACAAAGTACGTTGGTACGAATACGGCGTCAGTGCCAGTACTATGATGTTAGCTATCGCAATGCTTTCAGGTGTTGCAGACTTGTCGACACTTGTAATGATATTCGGTGGAACATTAGTAATGAATTTATGTGGTCTAATTATGGAAGTTCACAATCAGACTACGGCCAAAACTAACTGGCTTAGCTACATTGTTGGTACTATTGCAGGTCTTGGACCTTGGATTGTCGTAGGTATTTATTTCTGGGGCGCAAGTGTTTACGGAACAGGTATTCCGACATTCGTTTACTACATTTACGCAAGCATTTTTGTGTTCTTCAGTAGTTTCGCAGTTAATATGTATCTTCAGTACAAGAAAAAAGGTAAATGGGCAGACTATTTGTATGGCGAAAAAGTCTATATGATTCTTTCTCTAGTGGCAAAGTCAGCATTGGCCTGGCAGGTATTTGCCGGTACACTACGCCCTTAACCCAATGGTAACAAATGAGATCGATAAGTAGAGACATTGTTGGGGCGTTTATTTTCTCAAACGATGGTTATTTGCTACTCGGAAAGAGCTATAAAGGCGGCGTCTACCAGGGAAGCTGGATTGTTCCCGGCGGTGGAATTGAACCTGGAGAAACGAACGAGCAGGCACTTAAGCGCGAAGTCTTAGAGGAAACAGGCATAGATATCTCCGCTCAAAAAATTGAGAAGATGAATATTGATTTAAAAGGTCAAAGCCAGAAAACTCTCCGAGAAACTGGAGAAACGGTACTGGTTAACATGATTTTCCATAATTTTTTGGTTACCATGGATAAATCTTCTCGTGATATTGAAGCGTCAAGCGAAGATGATTTTACGAATCCGACTTGGCACAGACAAACGGAACTATCTGATTTAGAATTGTCAGATCCAACTAAAGAAACACTAGCTAAGTTAGGCCTTATTTAAAATTATGAGTAAGAAAAACCCTACAATAAGAGAAAATATTCGGCTTGGGAAGTTGGTTCATGGCGGGCAAGCTATCGCTGAGGTTCCAAGCGGAAAGAAGATATTCGTTTGGGCTGGACTACCCGGAGAACTCGTCAATGTACAGATCACAAAGAAAAAAGGTTCGTATCTTGAGGGAGTTGTAACAGAAGTTTTAGAGCCAAGTGATGACAGGGTAGAGCCAGTAGAGCCTGTGAGCTACTTATCGACAAGTCCGTGGCAGATTATGAGTTTTAAGGCAGAAAACATTGCCAAACAAGACATACTTGTAGAGGCATACGAGCGTGAGAAAGTAACTATTCCGGAATGGTCGCCCTTTGTAGCTTTAGGAAAGGCAGGGCGACCTGCCCCTTTAGGGGTCGGTTTATCCGATCGCCCGACGGAAAACCCGCCCGGGGTTTTCCATTACAGGAACAAGATGGAAATAGGGTTTTGGGGTGACGATGATGGGTTGCACCTAGCAAACTATGTACGTGGTACTCACGGCAAACAAATAGTTACCTCAAATGCACTTGCCAGTGAGGAGATTAACTCTGTTGCACAAAAAATTGCTTTGGCGCTGAACGAATACTCTAAAAAACTGGAATTCAGAGCAGGGGACTTAAAAACTGTCGTTCTTCGGAGCTCTAGGGCAGGTGAAGTCGTTGCCGCACTATTTATAAAGAAAAAATTAGATTTATCGGCATTTGAACTTGTCGATGGGTTAAAAGGGCTGGTTGTATACTATTCTAATCCCAAAAGCCCCGCCAGTGTGCCGACCAAAAAACTTTATTCGCTTGGTGATATAAAGCTATCAGACAGCATCATGGGCAAAAATATCACCTATGACGTAATGTCGTTTTTCCAGGTCAACCTACCGGTGTTTGAAAAAGCTCTAGACACAATCAAGGATAAGTTACTTAGTGGTGCAACAGTAGACTTCTACAGTGGTGTAGGCACAATAGGCATACCGCTAGGAGCAACAGTGCTTGTCGAATCAGAAGAGTCAAACATTACGATGGCAAAATTAAACGCAGAAGGTACGACTACAAAAGTTATCCATGCAACGTCAGAAACCGCACTAGACTATATAGAGCAAGACAAAATTTTGATTGTTGACCCACCCAGAGCCGGCCTACACAAAAAAGTAATCGATAGGATTGCAGAGGTCAAGCCTCCACAAATAGTCTATTTGAGCTGTAACCCCAGCACGCAGGCACGTGATATCAGATTACTGAGCGAATTCTACACTGTCTCCTATGCGCAAGGTTTCAATTTCTTCCCTCGTACTCCCCACATCGAAAGCTTAATAATCTTGACTTTAACATGAACTTCATGTTAAACTTCATTTATGACAACAATACAAGCAGCCGAACTACGAAAAAACATGGACAGCTACCTAAAAAGAGCTAGTAAAGGCGAAAAGTTCAAAGTTACCTATCGAGGTAAATCCCTAGCGGTACTGACAGCAGATGATGATTCAGGCAAACCAAATGCGCCGGCAGTATTTGCAGCAGCTAAGGCATTTAACGAGTCTCTGCCAACAGAAGAACGTGAAAGATTATCTAAATTAACAGATAGAGACATCAAAAAGATACGTGACGATCACATGAGAGAAAAATATGGTATTTAAACAAAGAATTTGTTACGACACCAACTTACTTGTAGATTTATTGCTGATACGAAAGAGAAACGAAGTATTGCAACAAAGAGATAACAATGATGATATTTACGCTAGCTCTTACTCAATAGGAACAGTTTATTACATCGCTAATCAGCAACGAAAAGTTGATAACTTAAAATTTAAGAAATTTGTAGACGGCATTAGTATCATTACAGTTGACTCTGCAGTTATCAAAAACGCACTTGAGATTGCAGGGGACAATGATCTAGAAGATGCAATTCAGATTGCGGCATGCAAGCAAGCTGGAATTACTACTTTTGCAACTGCAGACAAGAAATTAGCCAAACTCTATTCTAACGAGCTAAAAATAGAACTGATCAATTAGCCATGGCAAAACTGCATAGATTTTATGTTCATGAAATGGAATTAGCGCACGATTTTTGGATGCAGGACAAGCCACTTTTTCACCAGTGGGTGAATGTGTTGAGGTTTCAAGTAGACAGGCAGGTCGTGTTGTTCAACAGTGAGCGAGAAGAACGACTGTACAAGATTACAGAAATTGGCAATGACGCAGTTCACCTTGAACTAGTAACTGAAATGAGCCCCAAAGAACCAGATCACGATGTTTATCTTTGTTTTTCACTACTTAAAAAAGACAAAAATGATTGGGTGCTACAAAAGGCAACAGAGCTAGGCGTGCGCCACTTTGTGCCACTACTATGCGAACGAACAGAAAAAACCGGTTTTGACATCGAACGGGCAAACAAAATTGTAATCGAGGCCTCAGAACAATGTGGCCGTACAGACATTCCACGCATTCGTGAGCCAATACATTTAGAAAAAGTTATAGACGAACTCTCTGAAAAAGTAGAATTATTTGTAGCCGAGCAAGGCTCTCCTCATGATTCATCACTCATAATTCATAATTCTGAAACTCCCGTAGGAGTTTTAATCGGTCCCGAAGGTGGTTGGACAGAAAAAGAAAAGCAACTATTCGTAGAAAAGCAGTTAAAACACCTTGCCCTAAGTGAATTTACCCTAAGAGCTGAAACAGCCTGCGTAACAGCCGCCGCACTGCTACAATAGAAGTCGATGTATCCTGACACTTATCAGAATAAAGAAGACGATGAATCAGTCTATTGGTTTAGCTCTCCGTTTGACGCACTTAATAACTGGTCAGCACATGCTTTGGACGTCTATGGTTCAAATTTTCATACACTTGAGCATGCCTATCATTACAAAAAATTTATAGATAAACACCCAGAGATAGCCGAACTTATCAAAAAATCTCCAAGCCCCTGGGCAGCGATGAAGATTGCAAAAACAAACTCTAAACTTGTTCGTGCAGACTGGGATGATGTCAAAGTTTCTATCATGCAATATCTAGTACAGGTCAAACTAGAGCAAAACGTTGATGTGCAGCAAATTTTAGCAAAAACAGGGGCTAGAGAAATTGTTGAAAATTCTCCTTGGGATAGTTTTTGGGGCTGTGGCCCTGACGGTAAAGGAGAAAACACAATGGGTAAAATCTGGATGAAGGTACGTGGCGATGGCAAATAATTATTGGAAAGAGCGGTCACTACCCTATACACCTGGTCAGATAACTCCGTTCAAGGTTTCACGGAGCAAAATTGAACTATTCATGCAGTGTCCACGCTGTTTTTGGTTAGATGTACGGCTCAAAATTAAGCGCCCAAGTAGCCCGCCGTTCAATATCAACAAAGCAATTGATGAACTATTCAAAAAAGAATTTGATGTTTACCGGGCAAAGGGCGAGCCACACCCACTCATGAAGGACAATCAGATTAAAGCAGTACCATATAAACACGAAGAATTAGATACGTGGCGCGAAAACTTTGTAGGTGTAGTTCATCTGCATGCGCCAACCAACTTGCACGTTTTTGGTGCAGTTGACGATGTATGGGTAAACGACGACGGAGAATTAATGGTAGTGGACTACAAGGCCACAGCTAAAGATAAACCTGTAACCCAACTCGGCGCAGAAGGTGGCTGGCAGGATATGTACCGCCGGCAAATGGAAATCTATCAATGGCTACTCAGGCAAAATGGGTTCGACGTTAGCAAAACAGGATATTTTGTATATGCCACTGGCACAACAAACAGGGATGGATTCAACGACAAAGTTGACTTTGAAACGCACGTTTTCCCACACACCGGCGAATCCGACTGGGTAGAGCAAACATTATTAGACATGAAAGCCTGCATGGATAGCGACAAAATGCCGGCAGTTGGTAACTCTGCAATGGGTGGTGAATGTGAACATTGCGCCTATGCCCGTGCCCGAACAACATTAACTCTTGACGCACTTAAAATGAAAGGCAAATTATGACCCAAGAAAAAGTAGAGTTCGACTGCTACGGTCTGACGCTTCGGGGAGATTTATTTTTTCCAGAAAAAAATATCAAGAACAATGCCATGCTATTCCTACACGGATGGACAGGGCGACCAAATAACGCTGCTGCAGAACTAGTTGCTGTGAACGGTTATATTGCAATGACTTTCAGTTTTGAGGGTCACAACAATAGTGACGGAAGTATAGATACTATTACCAGAAAAAGTGCACTCAGCAACGCAGTTAAAGCATACGATTTCTTAAGAGAAAGGGTAGGCTCAGACAAAAAGATTGTTGTCGTTGGGTCTAGTTTTGGTAGCTATATTGCAACTTTACTCACGACAGTCCGGGAATGCAGTGATATGTCACTGCGTGTTCCAGCAAACTATAAAGATGAAGGTGCTGAAGATCCACAGTATGGACAGGGACATGAAAATCCTGCTGTGACTGAATGGCGACTACAAAAACTCGGGTTCAGTGAAACAAAATCACTAAATGCGGTGCATGAATTCGCTGGAAATATCCAGATAATCGAAGCCGAACTAGATGAGCTGATCCCTCACCAGGCTGTTCAGAATTATGTTGATGCTTGTCCAAATCCTGCAAAGGTTGATTACCATCTAATGCAAGGTTGGCCACACAGTTTGTCTACAGACAAAGTGCGCAACAAAGAGTTCCAAGCACTTCTCATTCGTTGGCTAAAAGAGCTATAATAGGTACATGATAGATATACAGCTGTTGCGAGATAATCCAGATCTCGTACGACAAAAAAGTGCTGAGAAACAAGTAGAGGTTGATGTAGAAAAAATCTTGTCTCTAGATAATTCTTTCCGAGAATTACTTGGACAAGTTGAGTCACTTCGCCAAAAACGCAACGAAATCAGCGCACAGATGAAGGACGGCAAACCAAACCAAGAACTTATAGACCAGGGCAAACAGTTAAAGGTTGAGCTGGCCGACAGAGAAAATCTACTGCAAAAATCAGAAGAAGAGTTGAACCTGCTTTTATATCAAATTCCAAATATTGCACTTGATCATGTCCCGGTCGGTGAGACAGAAGAGCAGAATATTATCACAAAAACCATCGGAGAAAAGCCAGAATTTGGATTCAAACCTAGGACTCACTGGGAAATCGCTGAAATGCATGATTTGTTTGACAAAGAACGGGCGGCAAAAATTTCTGGAAGTCGATTTGTGTATTTAAAGGGCGGTTTGGTGCGTTTGCAGTTCGCAATAGTGCAATACGTTATGGAAACATTAGGAGACCCTGAAATACTACAGAAAATTATTGATGACAACGGCCTGAAACTCTCTTCAAAACCCTTCACACCAGTATTACCACCAGCAATGTTGAAAACTGAACCGTACGTTGCAAGCGCCCGGCTAAATGCAGCAGACGTAACCTACAAACTAGAAGGTGATGATTTGTGGCTGAATGCAAGTGCAGAACACACCCTGTGCACCATGTACTGGAACGAGATACTGCCAGAAGAAGATTTGCCGATTCGATATATCGGTTACAGTACAAGTTTCCGGCGTGAAGCTGGTACTTACGGCAAAGACACCGAAGGCATTATCCGACTTCACCAATTTGATAAGTTAGAAATGGAAGTGTTTAGCACAGCCGAAACAGGGCTAGAAGAGCACAAATTACTGATTGCAATTCAAGAATACCTCATGCAACAACTCAAGATTACCTATAATTTTATCCAGAAATGTACAGCCGATATTGGCAAGCCGAACGCTAGTGGAATAGACATCGACGCATGGTTCCCAGGGCAAGGGAGATTCATAGAAACCCACACTGCGGACTACATGACGGACTATCAGGCACGTGACTTGAAGATAAGAACACGGCGGATGATTCTAGCTCCAGAAGTGGAATCGTCAGACATAAAGGATGTTGACCCTTCAAAGTACGGTAGTAAGGTTCAACTCGTGCACACAAATGACGCTACTGCATTTGCGATGAGCAGAATCCTGGCGGCAATTATGGAGAACTATCAAAACGAGGATGGTTCAGTCAGAATTCCACAAGTTTTACAAACATATTTAGGAGGAAGACAAACATTATGATCAAACACATAGATATCGCAGCAGCCCAGAAAGATTACAAAATAGATGAAGACCTTGCTAAATATATACAGAAAAAAATCGGCAAACTGGATAGACACATCAAGCGTGACCACCGTGCTGAGGCTAGGGCGGACGTTAAACTCAAAGAAAGCTCCGGAAAAGACGGCAAAAAATGCACAGCAGAAGTCATTCTACATATACCTGGAACTAAACTGACCGCAAGTGAATCAACTATGAACATGTACGCCGCTGTCGATATAGTAGAAAATAAATTACAAAATCAGCTTAAACGTGAAAAAGACAAAAAAGATCCTGCCAAAGACAAGCATTTGAAGGCCAAAGCACGAAGAACTATTGGCAAAATATTTTCAAGAAAATAGCCCTCCACAGTGTTATACTGAGTTCATAATAATGAGCGCTGTTTTTTGGACATCCAAAAGCAAGAGAACAATTGGTGGATTTCTCTTGGCAAGCAGGTAGCTTATTTACACAAGCCAAGTAAACTAACGACTAGGGTAGAAACATGAAAAAAACAATCAAACGGATACTTGGGGATCCGCAGGCAAAAACACTTAAACGCCTACGCAAACGAGTCAAATCAATCAATGACTTTGAACCTGCAGTAGAAAAGCTGTCAGATGCACAGTTGAAGGCAAAAACAGCAGAATTCAAGAAAAGAATACAAGAAGACAAAGTATCTATCGATACATTGATGCCTGAAGCATTCGCTGTTGTCCGTGAAACCTCAAAGAGAATTCTAGGGCAACGCCACTATGATGTTCAGCTAATTGGTGGAATGAGCTTGCACGAAGGTATGGTTGCAGAAATGAAAACCGGTGAAGGTAAAACTCTTGTAGCTACATTGCCACTTTACCTCAATGCACTAGAAGGCAAAGGAGCACACCTAGTCACGGTCAACGATTACCTGGCACGTATTGGCGCAGGCTGGATGGGTCCTGTTTATCACGCATTAGGCATGAGCGTATCTGTTATTATCCCTGACCAATCGTATCTATACGACCCAGAGTATGTTGACGATACACATGATGATGAGCGCTTTTCACACCTGCGCCCATGTACCCGTCAGGAAGCCTATGCTGCCGACATCACCTATGGCACCAATAACGAATACGGTTTTGACTATCTGCGTGACAACATGGTCCGTGAAGAATCACAATTGCGCCAGAGAGAACTCAATTATGCGATTGTTGACGAAGTCGACTCGATTCTAATTGACGAAGCCAGAACTCCACTCATTATTTCCGCACCGGCTGCAACCAGCGGGGCTGCCTACGACCAATTTTCTAAAATTGCCCGCCAATTGAAGCGTGACAAACACTTCGAAGTCGACGAAAAGCGCAAAGCCGTCACCATGACCGACGAAGGAATCACCTTCATTGAAAAAGTTCTAGGAATAAGCAATCTATACGACACCAAAAATATCCGTACAATATACCATCTAGACCAAGCTTTGCGTGCTGAAGCACTATTTCGCCGAGACAAAGATTACGTTGTAACCAAAGACGGAGAAGTTGTCATTGTTGACGAATTCACCGGTCGTCTACTAGCTGGACGACGCTACAACGAAGGTCTTCACCAAGCAATTGAGGCTAAAGAAGGCGTAGAAGTCCAAGAAGAATCAATGACACTTGCGACCATCAGTTTCCAGAACTACTTCCGGTTGTATACCAAATTGTCCGGCATGACAGGTACGGCTGCAACTGAGGCAGAAGAATTCAATCAGATTTATAAATTAGAAGTATTAGAAATTCCACCAAATCGCCCAATTGCACGTGTTGATAGGTCTGACAAGATTTTCAGAACTCGGGCAGGTAAATACCGGGCAATAATTAAGGAAGTGCAGAGTTTGCATGAAAAAGGGCAACCGGTTCTGATCGGTAGTTCGGCAATCGAGCACAACGAAGAACTAAGCAAATTACTGAAAAAAGCTGGTGTGCCACATCAACTTTTGAACGCAAAAAACAACGAACGTGAAGCTAGTATTGTTGCCAAAGCTGGTCAAAAAGGAGCCGTTACACTAGCCACAAACATTGCAGGTCGTGGTACTGATATTGTTCTAGGCGAAGGCGCTAGAGAGCTTGGAGGCTTATTTGTACTTGGTTCAGAACGTCACGAGTCTAGACGAATTGACAATCAGCTCCGTGGACGATCAGGACGCCAGGGAGACCCAGGTGAAACACAGTTCTATGTCAGCACAGAAGACGATTTGATGCGAGTATTCGGTGGTGACCGAATCAGCAATATAATGAATAGACTCAAAATTGACGATGAAACGCCAATTCAAAACAGAGTAATATCCAAGAGTCTGGAAGCTGCGCAGAAAAAAGTAGAAGGTTTCAACTACGATTCACGCAAAAACGTTGTTCAGTATGACGATGTCATGAACCGTCATCGTCGTGCGACATACACTATGCGTCGTGAAATTCTAAAACATGCAGACATTACCAACCGTATCAAAGAATTCATGCAAGACGAGGCCCATCAATTAGTGGCATCTCCAGAATCAATGAGCGAAGAATTCGAACCATTGTTAAAAGAAGTTTTCGACCTTGAAGACAAAACTATCGACAAACTGTTTGATGTAGAAGCCGACAAGTTTGAAAAAGCTCTAGTCAAAGAAGTGATGAAGCGACATGAACAGCAAACAGACTTGTTCACCGAAGAAGTTATGCAGAAAGTTGAAAGAGATATATTCTTGCAAGTTCTGGATAATATCTGGATGCAACACTTAGAGAATATGGATCACTTGCGTCAGGGAATTAATTGGATTTCGGTTGGACAGAAAGACCCACTTGTAGAATATCGTCGTCAATCACAGAAATTGTTCGAAGAAATGCAGCAACAACTCCGCCACGACACAGTTCACTCGCTATTCCATGCCCGCCCAGTATCTCAGGATAGATTAGAGTCCTCTGTAGAAACAGAGCTAACAAGGGCAGCCAAAAGCTCAGTAGATAATGCCGATAAGGTATTGAGCCTTGATAATAGGATAGATGAAGACGACTTCAGCTCTGTAGCCGTAGATGCCGGTAGCCCAACCAAACCTAAAGTGTCACACAACAAAAAGAAACAAAAACGTAAATCTTCACGTCAAGCTCGCGCAAAACAACGCAAGAAGCGATAATCATAGTATATGCTTAAACACAGAGTAGAGCACGTAAAATTGGCCAGCGGCCTTGAGGGTCTAATTATTGACACTCCTAAAACAGGGGTTGTAGTGGCTGAGGTAAGCTTCCGAGCAGGGGAATTTTTGCTACCAAAAGACAAATGGGAAACAGCACATTTGCTAGAACATGTACTACTGGGCGCAAACAAAACGTTTCCTAAGGCAAGAGATTTCCAGGCAGCGATAGAACAAAACGGGGCATACTCCAATGCATCGACTAGCGTATACGATGTCACATACGAAGTTGAATGCGCAGATTT
>Ga0075163_10004797_pt1 | contig 18105 bp, 15 predicted proteins | sample JI1023141ADNA_FD_71478 | JGI IMG/M metagenome (GOLD analysis project Ga0075163, IMG submission 71478) | Wastewater effluent complex algal communities from Wisconsin, to seasonally profile nutrient transformation and Carbon sequestration -... | ecosystem: Engineered > WWTP > Effluent > Algae...
GCTTCCACGAGGTCGAGGACCTGGTCGGCGTCGAGTTCGTCAAGCCCTACGACTTCGTCGGCAACACCACCCACGCCAACGACGACCACGGCCACGGCACCCACGTCACCGGCACGATCGCGCAGGTGACCAACAACGGCAAGGGCGTGGCCGGCGTGGCCCGCAACGTCCGCATCATGCCGCTCAAGGTGCTCAGCGCCAGCGGCTCGGGCTCGGTGGCTGGCATCGCCGACGCCATCCGCTACGCCGCCGACAACGGCGCCAGCGTGATCAACATGAGCCTGGGCGGCGCGTTCCCGTCGCGCGTGCTCAAGAAGGCGGTCGCCTACGCCCACGGCAAGGGCGTGGTCGTGGTCTGCGCCGCCGGCAACGAGAGCCGCGGCAGCGTCGGCTACCCGGCGGCCTACCCCGGCGCGATCGCGGTGTCGGCGACCCAGGAGGACGAGGCGACCTCGTTCTACTCGAACTTCGGCAAGGACGTCGACATCGCCGGCCCCGGCGGCAACACCCGCGCCGGCGAGAACGGCGGCGTGCTGCAGAACACCATCGTCGTCGGCAACCCGGAGAAGAGCGGCTACTTCGCGTTCATGGGCACGTCGATGGCGTCGCCGCACGTGGCCGGCGTGGCCGCGCTGGTGGTCGGCGAGGGCGTGACCAACCCCGACATGGTCGAGAAGATCCTCAAGGACAGCGCGCGCAAGCCGACCAACCAGAAGTACTCGACCGACAAGTACGGCGCCGGCATCGTCGACGCCCCGGCCGCCATCCTGGCGGCGCGCTCGAAGCACGGCGCGGCCCAGGGCGGCCTGGCGCTGCTGCTCGCGGCCGCGATCGCCGCGACCGCACGCCGCCGGCAGCTCGGTGCGCCGATCGGCGTCGGCTTCTTCGGCGCGGCGGTGCTCGGCGCCGGCGGCCTGTTCTTCCTGCCCTGGCTGGCCGGTGGGCTGTCGTCGTGGTGGGGCGTCGAGGCCCTGACCCGCGGCCTGCCGTCGCTCGACATGGCGGTGCTCGGCCCGCTCGCGCACGGCAACCCGCTCTTCATGAGCGCGCTGCTCCCGCTCGGCCTCATCGCGGTCGCCGGCGGCGTGCCGCGGGCCCGCGGCGTCCTGGCCGGCATCGCGGTCGGCGTCGCCGCCCACCTCCTGTTCTTCGCCGCCGTCCCGGTGTTCGACCTGAGCTACGTCCCCGGCGCGACCCTCGACAGCCTCTGGCTGGCCGGCAACGCCGCCGTCTGCGCCGCCCTCGCCGTGCTGACGCTCCGCCGCTGATCGCAGGGACAGGATCCGGGGTCGCAAGATCCCGCCGCGCCTGCACTATTTGGCGCCACCGCGAAAAATGATCGACGGTGGCCCGGGCCGTGCGTCTGACGCCTCCGGTGGCGCTTTTTTCGCGGTGGCGCCTATTTCCTGATTGATTGCGGTCGGTTGGATGATGGGAGCCTGTCCCCACGGAATGCGCGCCGGTAGGCCTGGGGGCTGGTGGCGACCAGGCGGGCGAACTGCTGGCGGAGGACGGTGGCCGAGCCGAAGCCGACGTCGGCCGCGATCTGCTCGACCGCGCGGCCGGTGGTCTCGAGCAGGTGCTGGGCCCGGCGGACCCGGGCCTGGGCCAGCCACGCCGCCGGGGTCGCGCCGACCTGCTCGCGGAACCGCCGGCTGAGGGTGCGGGTGCTCATCGCGGCGCGGCGCGCGATGACCGGCAGCGGCAGGTCGAGCGCGAGGTGCTGGGTCAGCCAGTCGAGGACGGCCGCGAGCGAGGTGCCGTCGGCGACCGGCGGCGCGGGGACGATGAACTGGGCCTGCCCGCCGGCGCGCTCGAGCGGCATCACCGCCTGGCGCGCGACGTCGGCGGCGACGGCGGCCCCGAGGTCGCGGCGGACCAGGTGGAGGCAGAGATCGAGCCCGGCGGCGGCGCCGGCCGAGGTCAAGAGCGGGCCGTGATCGACGAACAGCACCGCCGGGTCGACAGCGATCGCCGGATGGCGGCGCGCGAGCTCGGACGCCGCCCGCCAGTGGGTCGTGGCCCGCCGACCGTCGAGCGCGCCGGTGGCCGCCAGCACGAACGCGCCGGTGCAGATCGACGCCACCCGGGCGCCGCGCGCGATCGCCCGGCGCAGCGCGACCAGCACCGCCGCCGGCACCGGCCGCGCGAGATCGTCGACGCCGGGGACGATCACGGTGTCGGCGCGCGCCAGCCAGGTCAGCCGCTCGGGCACCTGCAGCGCGACATGGGCCGACCTCACCCGCGGCGCGGCGCTGCACACCCGGACGTCGTAGGCCGGCCGGCCGGCGCGCTCGGCGCGGCCGAGGATCTCGCACGGCGCCGCCAGGTCACCGATCACCACGCCGTCGAACACCACGACCGCGACCCGGTGCGGGCGGCCCGGGCGCGGTGGCGTGACCGCGACCCGGTGCGGTCGCGGTCGCGTTGGCGCGTTTCTTTCGATCACTGGCTTTTGCGCCACTGGCCCATCCTGGCCCGCCGGGCACGATGGCGCCAGGAGGATCGTCATGCCCAGCCCGCCCCCGCTCACCGTCCCCGACGTCGTCGGGCCGCTCGTCGCCGCCGTGGTCTTCGTCGCGCTGATGTCGCGGGTCAAGGAGCCGACCCGCCGCACCATCAACGCCATCGCCATCGCCGGCGCCAGCGGCGTCTACCTCGGCGGCGGCCGCGGCGGCTGGGAGCTGGTCTTCGCCGCGCTGGTCGCGACCCTCGCCTACCACGGCCTCCGCTCGTACCGGCTGATCGGCGTCGGCTGGCTGCTCCACGCCGCCTGGGATCTGGTCCATCACCTCGACGGCCACCCGATCTGGCCGTTCATGCCGTCGTCGTCGTTCGGCTGCCTGATCTTCGACAGCGCGATCGCGCTGTGGTTCCTCGCCGGCGCGCCAGCGGTGCTCGGCGGGAGACGCAGGCCGGCGACCGCGGCGCCCGGTCGGTGACCCGGCACACGCGCGACGCGACACGGCCGTGCGAGGATCCGGGCCATGATCGGGAGGGTTCATGGGCACCCGGGATGACCGCACCAAGCGCGCCGCGCCCGGACCAGCGGACGGCGCCGAACCGCGGGCCGCGGGCCACGCCACCGTGCCGCTGGTCGCCGGCGACGACGACGCGGCCGCGCTCGCGGTCGGCGGTCGCATCGGCCGCTTCGAGGTCCTCGGTGTGCTCGGCGCGGGCGGCATGGGCGTGGTCCTGGACGCGCGCGACCCCGACCTCGACCGGCCGGTGGCGATCAAGCTGCTGCGCCCCGGCACCGCCGACGATGGCGCGGGCTACGAGCTGCAGCAGCGCGAGGCCCAGGCCATGGCGCGGATCGTCCACCCCAACGTGGTGGCGGTATACGAGGTCGGCGTCGTCGACGGCCAGACCTTCATCGCGATGGAGCGGGTCGCGGGTACCACGCTGCGGGCCTGGCTCGAGCGTCCGCGCGGTTGGCGCGAGGTGGTCCGGATGTTCGTCGCCGTCGGCCGCGGGCTGGTCGCGGCGCACGAATCCGGCGTGGTCCACCGCGACGTCAAGCCCGAGAACGTGCTGGTCGGCGGCGATGGCCGACCGCGGGTGTCGGACTTCGGCCTGATGACCGGCGAGCGCGGCGACCGCGGCGACGGCGCCCAGGCCGGCGGCACTCCGGCGTACATGTCGCCCGAGCACTGGCGCGGCGCCGAGCTCGACGCGCGCTCGGACCAGTTCTCGTTCTGTGTCGCGCTGTGGGAGGCGCTGTGGGGCCAGCGTCCGCACCCTGCCGACGACGAGCCGGCGATGCGCGCCGCGGTGACGGCCGGCGCGATCACGCCACCACCGAGCGGGCGGGGGGTGCCGAGCCGCGTGCAGACGGCGCTGCGCCGCGGGCTGGCGGTCGACGCCGCCGCGCGCTGGCCGACGCTGGCCGCGCTCCTCGGCGAGCTCGAGCGCGCCGCGGCGCCGCGCCGGCTGCCGGCCTACGCGATCGCTGGCGCCGCGGCCGCGCTGGCCGGCGTCGGGGTCTACGTCGCCGCCCGGCCGACCGCGGCGAGCGGCTGTGCGCGCGCCGGCGCCGCGCTGACCCAGGCGTGGAACGACGAGGCTCGCCACCGGCTGCGCGACGCGCTCGCCGGGGTCAACGCCGTCTATGGCGCGGCCGTCGCCGACCGGGTCGTCGGTCGGCTCGACGACTACGGCCGCCGGTGGAACGCGATGGCGATCGAATCGTGCCAGGCGACCCACGTCCGCCACCAGCAGTCGACCGAGCTGCTCGATCGCCGGACCGTGTGCCTGGACAGCCGCCGCCGCGCGCTCGCCGCGCTGGTCGACGGCCTGTCGGCCCATCCCGACGCCGCGACCCTCGAGGCCGCGGTCAAGGCGACCTCCGGCCTGCCCGAGCTCGACGCGTGCGCCGATGGCGCGGCGCTGATGGCGGCGGTGGCGCCGCCGGGACCGCTGCTCCGAGCCCGCGCCGCCACGCTCGAGCAGGACGAGGCAGCAGCCCGGACCGCGTATCTCACCGGCCACGCCCGCGCAGGATGGGCCCAGCTCGCCGCGCTGGTGCCGCAGATCCAGCAGCTCGGCTACCCGGCGCTCACCGCGCGGGCGCTCTACGACAGCGGGCAGATGCGCGCCGAGCTCGCGAACCTCGACGAAGCACGCGCCGACTACGAGGGCGCGATGGCAGCGGCGGCCGCGGCCCGCGACGACGACCTCGGCGCCCGGATCGCGCTGGCCTTGCTCCGTCACGTCGGCGACTCGCAGCGCAAGCTCGAACAGGCGCAGGCGATGCTGCCGTTGGTCCGGCCCCTGGTCACGCGCGCCGGCTCGTCGACGGCGCTGCAGGCGATGTTGTTGCGGACCGAGGGCGATCTGGCCAACGCCGCCAGCAGGTACGAGGAGGCTCGGGCCGCGGCCGAGGCCGGCCTCGCCCTCGTCGACGCGGCGCCCACGCCCGACCCCCTGGCGCAGATCGCCGCGCTGCAGGCGCTCGGCAACATCTACAGGAGCCTCGGCCAGTACGGTGACGCCCGGCGGGTGCTGGAACGCGCCCTGGCGGTGGCCAGCGCGCTGTACGGCCCCGACCATCCGAGCGTCGCCAGAATCCTCAACAACCTCGGCTTGGTCGCCCAGAACGAGGGCGACGTCGACGCGATGCTCGCGTACCACCAACGCGCGCTGGCGATCAAGCAGCGCGCGCTCGGCGAGGCCGCGACCACGGCGCGGTCGATGTCCAACATCTCGATCGCCCTGTCGATGCAGGGCAAGGTCGGCGAGGCCGTCGAGCGCATGAAGGATGCGCTGGCGATGTTCGAGCGCACGCTCGGCCCCGACCACCCCGAGGTCGCGCAGAACCACACGACGCTGGGCGGCTTCTATCAGCAGCTCGGACAGCTCGATGCGGGCCGCCGCGAGCTCGAGGCCGCGCTGCAGATCCTCCTCCGCGTCTACGGCCCCGATCACGAGGATGTCTCCTACCCGCTGGAGGCGCTGGCGCTGCTCGAGTCGGACGCCGGCGCTCCCGCCGCGGCGCTCGCCTACGCCGAGCGCGCCCTCGCCGCGCGCCGCCACGCCCTCGGCGACGCGCATGGGCTGACCGGCTGGTCGTGGTCGATCGTCGGGGTCGTCAAGGCCAAGGCCAACCGGTGTCGCGACGCGATGCCGGACTTCGCGCAGGCCCGCGCCGTGATCGAGGCGGCGCAGCCCGAGTCGCAGCGGCTGGCCAACAGCCTGCAGGACCACGTCGGCTGCATGCTCGTGCTCGGCCTGCCCGGTGTCGGCGCGCTCGCCGAGCAGACGCTGGCGCTCCAGGTGAAGCTGAAGAACAACCCTGGCGCCATCGCCGTGGCCCGCTACCGGGTCGCTGCCGCGCACGACCACGAGCGGACCGCGCCCCGCGCCGCCAACCGCGCCCTGGCCGAGCAGGCCCGCGCCGAGCTCGCGACGCTCGGGCCCGACGGCGTCGCGTCGCTCGAGGAGGTCGACGGCTGGCTCGCCTCTCACCCGGCGACGGGGTCGCCGCGACCCGGCGCCCGACGCTGATCGGTCGGCCCGAGCGTGGCGTGACCGCGTCGCCGTCAACCATGGCGCCTCGACCGCGTCCGGGGGACACTGCAGCCGATGAGCGACCCGTCGACGCCGCTGGCCGCCCGGGCCCGGACCCACCGGGTCCAGGTCCGCCGCGATCAGTACAAGTTCTCGTGCGCGCACATGACCGTCTTCCCCGACGGGACCAAGGAGCGGCTGCACGGTCACAACTACCAGATCGGCCTCGACCTCGATCTGACGTCCATCGCGTTCGCCGACATGCTGCCGTTCGCCGCGATCAAGGACTGCCTGGCCGGCATCTGCCTCGACCTGCGCGAGCGGGTGCTGATCGCCGAGCGCAACCCGCTGACCACCATCGCCCGCGTCGACGCCGCCGAGGTCGAGCTGACGGTGTGCGGCAAGCGCTACGTCCTGCCGCGCGAGGACGTGGTGCTGCTACCGATCGACAACGTCTCGGTCGAGGCGCTCGCCGACCACCTCGCCGATCGGGTCCTGGCCTCGCTGGGCCCGCGCCTGGTCCGCGGCGTGGTCACCGCGCTCGAGATGTGGGTGAGCGAGAGCCCCGGCCAGGGCTCGACCTGCCGCCTGGAGCTGACGCCGTGACCGGCGCCGACGAGCCAGCCGCGCCGACGCCGGCCCAGCCGACGCCGCTCCAGCCAGCGTCACCCGCGCCGCGCTATCGCCTCGTTCACCTGCTGTTCTTCGTCCACCTGTTGCTGCTGGTGCCGGCGGTGATCCTGGTGCTGGCGCTGGCCTCGTGCGGCGGCACGCCGCCGGCCGCGACCACGCCGCCGCCCGCGTCGAGCATCGTCGTCACCCGCGAGCCGTCGGGCGTTGTGGTGCACCGCGACACCCGGTGCAGCTCCTACGACGTCCTGGTCGAGCGTCAGCGCGAGCTCGCCGACCGCAACGCCGCGGCGCTGACCCGGGCCTTGGCCGAGGCCGCCCTCACCCCGGTCGACTACCCGGCCGACGGGATCGACGGCCGTCTCGGCGGCAACGACTGGGAGGTGGTCGAGGCCAGCGGCCGCCGTGACCTGCTGTCGCCCAGCCGCCAGGAGTCGTGCGTCGCCGGCGGCCCGTGGCGGCTCGCGCTCGACAGCCGGGGCGGTGTGGTCGCCCTGCTGATCCAGGCTCGCGTCACCGACCGCCACGAGCTGCTGCTGTGCGGGTGCGACCTGCCGATCACCTGCGGCGGCGCCTCGCCCCCCGTGATGCGGACCCGGTGGGCGCTCCCGCCCGGCGTCGACTTCCACGGTCCGTTCAGCCTGGTCGTCGACGACCACGCCAGCATGATCACCTTCGCTGGTCGCCCCGACCACGCGCCGTGCCCGATCCAGCCCCTGCCGCCGTGACGTGGCCGCCGCCGACGCCGCGCCGGATCACGTAGCTCAACAGGCCGATCGAGCCGCACGTCACCGTGGCGACCACGAACGGCCACACCGTCAGCCCGCGCCGGCGCGCGTCCTTGACCATCCAGCCGATCGCGAACGAGCCGGCGATGCCGAGGTCGAGCAGGACCTGCAGCGCCCACGGCTCGTCGCCGGCCAGGGTCAGGAAGCCGAGCAGGCCGTGGCTGGCGACCACGTCGAGGGTGAAGACGGTGAACGGGATCAGCACCAGGGCGGCGACGATCGCGAGGGTGCGGGCGCGGCCGTCGATGGGCGTGGCGGTGGCGGTCGAGGTCATGCCGTCATGGTTAGCGACCGCCGCGCGGCGCCACCATTACCTCGCAGGTAAGGACCGCGCCGCGCCGCCCGGGTACGGTCGGGCATGGCCGACACCTTCGGAGCAGCGCTGCGGTCGTGGCGGCAGGCGCGCCGCGTGAGCCAGGAGCAGCTCGCCGACCGCGCCGGGATCTCGCCGCGCCACCTCAGCTTCGTCGAGACCGGGCGCTCGCAGCCGAGCCGCGAGGTCGTGCTCGCCCTCGCCGGCGCCCTCGAGGTCCCGCTGCGCGAGCGCAACCTCCTGCTCACCGCCGCCGGGTTCGCCGCCGCCTATCAGGCCTCGCCGCTCGACGGCGCCGAGCTCACCCACATGCGCCGCGCGCTCGATCACATCCTCGCCCAGCAAGAGCCGTACGGCGCCGCGGTCCTCGACAGCCGCTGGAACCTGGTCCGCCTCAACCGCGGCGCCCAGCGGCTGCTGGCCTGCTTCCCGCCCGCCTCCGCCGACGGGCTCGCGGCCGCGCGCAACCTGTTCCTCGGCCTGGTCCACGCCGACGCCTTCGCCCCCTACATCGTCAACTGGGACGAGGTCGCCAGCTCGGTGGTCATGCGGCTCCATCACGAGATCGCCGGCCGACCCGGCGACGACGAGCTGCCGCGGCTGCTCGCCCGGGTCCTCGCCCAGCCCCGCGTGCCCGCCGCCTGGCGGTCGCCGACGCCCGGCCGCACCGCCGCCCCGTTCGTCACCATCCACCTCCGCAGCCCCGCGCTCGACGTCCACCTGTTCACCATGCTGGCCTCGATCGGCACGCCCCTCGACGTCACCGCCGAGGAGCTCCACGTCGAGCTCTACTTCCCGGCCGACGACGCCTCCGACGCCGCGCTGCGCGCCCTGGCGGACTGACCGCTCGCCTTCTTTTCGCGGTGGCGCGAAATTTCACCGCGGTTTCGATGGGTTGGGACCCCGGAGCCTGTCCCTAGGGGCAGTCGAGCCAGCGGCGGTACTGGAGGCCGAGGTCGCTGCCGGTGATCCACTCGATGGCGTAGACGCCGAGCGGCTCGAGGTCGGTGGGCGTGCAACTCCAGCCGTCGCGCTCGATGGCGGCGCAGGTCGCGCCCGGGGCCAGGCACGGCGTCTTCTTCGGCAGCGCCAGCGCGCCGAGGATCCCGCAGATCGCCGCGGTCTGGCGCGCCCGCGACGTCATGGCTCGGCTCATCATCGGGGCTGGCCTCGCATCGCGAGGCGCGGTCGCGGCGCGCGCACGGGCCGATCGTGCCCGGTCCGCGGCCGGCGCGCACCGGCGCCGCACGATTTTGGCGCCGGTCCGGCCACGATCGGGCCCCGCCCCCCGCCGGCCGCGGCCGTGGACCGTGCGGCAGGCCCGTGGTACGTGGGCCTCCTCGCCCTCGCGAGCCCGTCGAGCGTATGTCTGCACCTGCTTCGCGACCCGAGACCCAGCCCGCGTCCCCCGCCTCCGGCCACGGCGCCCACTACCACGGCCGCAAGGAGCTGGCCCTGGTGTCGCTCGGCGCCCTCGGGGTGGTCTACGGCGACATCGGCACCTCGCCGCTCTACGCGATGAAGGAGTGCCTGACCGGCGAGCACGGCGCCATCCCCAGCCACGAGAACGTGCTCGGCGTGCTGTCGCTGGTGTTCTGGGCCCTGACCCTGATCATCTGCATCAAGTACCTGACGTTCGTCCTGCGCGCCGACAACAAGGGCGAGGGCGGCATCCAGGCCCTGGCCGCGCTGGTGTCGTCGACCGACCGGCGCAAGACCATCCCGCGCCTGGCCATCCCGGTGCTGATGGCGCTGTTCGGCACCGGCCTGCTCTACGGCGAAGGCGTGCTGACGCCGGCGATCTCGGTGCTCAGCGCGGTCGAGGGCCTGAACGTCGTCACCCACCGGCTCGAGACCTTCGTCGTGCCGATCACGGTCGGCATCCTGATCGCGCTGTTCGTCGTCCAGCGGCTCGGCACCCACCGCATCGGCACGGTGTTCGGCTGGATCATGCTCGTCTGGTTCCTGTCGATCGGCATCGCCGGCAGCCTGTGGATCGTCAAGGAGCCGGCGGTGCTGGGCGCGGTCAACCCGATCCACGCCGTCCGCTTCCTGGCCAGCAACCACCTCAAGGGCTTCCTGCTGCTCGGCTCGGTGGTCCTGGTCATCACCGGCGGCGAGGCGCTGTACGCCGACATGGGCCACTTCGGCCGGGTGCCGATCCGCATCGCCTGGTACTGCGTGGTCTTCCCCGGCCTGCTGCTCAACTACTTCGGCCAGGGCGCGCTGCTCCTCACCGCCGAGCCCGGCTCGGTGACCAACCCGTTCTTCCAGCTCGTCGAGGGCCCGATGCTGGTGCCGATGGTGGTGCTCGCCACCATGGCGGCGATCATCGCGTCGCAGGCGCTGATCTCGGGCGCGTTCTCGCTGACCAACCAGGCGGTCCAGCTCGGCTACGCGCCGCGCGTCACCATCGTCCACACCTCCGAGAAGGCCGAGGGGCAGATCTACATCCCCGAGGTCAACTACATGCTGATGGTCGCGTGCGTCGCGGTCGTGCTCGGCTTCGGCTCGTCGACCAAGCTGGCCGGCGCCTACGGCGTGGCGGTCACCGGCACGATGACGATCACGTCGATCCTCTACTTCCTGGTCCGCCGCGACCTGTGGAAGCTGTCGCTGGCGTCGAGCCTGGCGATGCTGATCGGCTTCCTCGCCCTCGACCTCACCTTCTTCTCGGCGACGATGGCCAAGATCCACCACGGCGGCTGGCTGCCGCTGACCTTCGGCGCGCTGGTGTTCATCGGCATGACCACCTGGTGGCGCGGCCGGGTCGAGCTGTCGCGGGTGATGGACCAGGGCAACCTGCCCGACGAGCTGTTCCTCGACGACATCGAGACCCAGGCGCTGCACCGGGTGAAGGGCACGGCGGTGTTCATGACGTCGAACCCGACCGGCATCCCCAACGTCCTCATGCACCACGTCAAGCACAACCAGGTCCTGCACCAGCAGGTCGTGCTGCTGTCGATCCACACCGAGAACATGCCGTGGGTAGGCGGCGCCACCTCGCTGCAGGTGCGCGACCTCGGCCAGGGCTTCTTCCGGGTGCTGGCCCGGGTCGGCTTCATGCAGACGCCCAACGTGCCCAAGATCATCGAGCGCTGCGCCACCGACGGCGTCGTCGCCATCCCGGCCACCACCACCTACTACCTCGGCCGCCAGAGCCTGCTCACCACCGGCCGGACCCGGATGGCGCGCTGGCGCAAGATGCTGTTCGCGTTCCTGACCCGCAACTCGCGCCCGCCGACCGACTTCTTCGGCCTGCCGCCCAACCGCGTCGTCGAGCTCGGCCTCCAGATCGAGATGTGAGGCTCCGAGCGAAGCTCGGGCCGGGGTTGCCGAGTTGTCGAGATCGGAACCGGGTCCTCCCCGGGACCGATCGATCGAAAGACAGGGTTGGCCATGTTGGCCGACCCTGTGAGCGGTCAGCCGCGGCGCGCGGCGAGGGCGCCCCAGGCGGCGGCGACGACCATGGCGAGCGCGATCGTGCTCTCGGCCCCGAAGCTCTCGTCGAGCCCGATGGCGACGCTGAGGCGGACGGCGCCGACCACGGCGAGCAGGAGGTAGACGACCAGCGCCTCGGGATCGCGCGACGCGATCGCGCCGACCGGGTGCGGCTCGGCGGTGCGGTACGGATGCGACATGGTGGCAACCTAGGGCGTCGCGCGTCAGCGCGTGATCAAGGACCGGCCCGCCGCGATCAAGAACGCATCAAGACGGGTATGGTCGGCGCCGTGGAGCCGCTTCACCTGCCGCCGCGCGCCTGGGGCTGGGCGTCCGCGGTCGCGGCGGTGGGGGTGGTGACCGCGATCGGCCTGGCCGCCTACCCCCACCTCGGGCTCGCCGACCTGGCCATGCTGTACCTGCCGGCGGTCATGATCGCCGCCCTCGCCGGCCGCGGCCCGGCGCTGCTGGCGTCGTCGCTGGCGGTGGCCGCGTTCGATCTATGTTTCGTGCCGCCCCGCTTCACCTTCGTCGTCAACGACGTCCGCCACACCGTCACCTTCGCCGTCATGTTCGCGGCCGGCCTGACCATCGCCACGCTCGCCGAGCGGCTGCGCGGCCAGGCCGCGCTCGCCCGCCAGGCCGATCTCCGCGCCCGCAGCGAGGAGCTGCGCAGCGCGCTCCTGTCGAGCGTGTCGCACGATCTGCGCACGCCGCTGGCGGTGATCACCGCCGCCGCGACCTCGGCGGCCGATCCGGCGGTGCCGGTCGCGGCCCGCGCCGAGCTGCTCGAGTCGGTGGTCGCCGAGGCCCGCCGCCTCGAGCGCATGCTCGCCAACCTGCTCCAGCTCACCCGGGTCGAGACCGGGATCGTGCCCCACCGCGAGTGGATCCCGCTCGAGGAGCTGGTCGGCGGCGCCCTCACCCGGCTCGAGAGCTGGCTGGGCGATCGCCCGGTCGAGGTCGCGGTCGGCGAGCTGGCGGTGCCGGTCGACCCGGTGCTGTTCGAGCTGGTGCTGATCAACCTGATCGAGAACGCCTTCAAGCACGGCGCGCCGCCGGTGACGATCGCCGCCCGCCGCGTCGACGGGCCGCCGGCGACCATCGAGATCGAGATCCTCGATCGCGGCCCGGGCGTCCCGGCCGGCGCCGAGGATCGGGTGTTCGACAAGTTCTTCCGCGCCGGCAGCGCGCCGGGCGCGGGCCTCGGCCTGGCGGTGGTCCGCGCGCTGGTCACCGCCCACGGCGGCCGGGTCTCGGCCCACCAGCGGCCCGGCGGCGGCGCCCGCTTCGTGCTCGAGCTGCCGGTGGTCGACGCGCCGCCCTACCCCGCCGACGCGCCGCCCTACCCCGCCGACGCGCCCGCGCCGTCGGCCGGCAGCGCCGCGCCCGGGGAGCGCCGACCATGACCGACGGCCGCACCGTCCTGGTCATCGAGGACGAGCACGCGATGCGGCGGCTGCTGCGCGCCAGCCTCGAGGCCCACGGCTTCGTGGTGGTCGACGCCGCGACCATGGCCGAGGGCCGCCGGGCCGCGACCAGCGCCGCGCCCGACCTCGTCATCCTCGACCTCGGCCTGCCCGACGGCGACGGCCTCGACCTGGTCCGGGCGCTGCGCGAGTGGACCCGGGTGCCGATCATCGTGGTGTCGGCCCGCGATCGCGAGGCCGACAAGATCAAGGCCCTCGACGCCGGCGCCGACGACTACGTGACCAAGCCGTTCGGCACCGGCGAGCTCCTGGCCCGGATGCGGGTCGCCCTCCGTCACGCCGCCGCGACCTCGGCCACCGCCGCGGTCGTCCTCGAGGTCGGGCCGCTCCGCCTCGACCACGACCGCCACGAGGTCACCGTCGACGGCGCGGCGGTCAAGCTGACGCCGATCGAGTTCCGGCTGCTCGCGTACCTCATGCAGCACGCCGGCAAGGTCCTGACCCACCGGCAGCTCCTGCGCGAGATCTGGGGCGCCGGCGCGGTCGAGCACACCCACTACCTGCGGGTCCACATGGCCGCCCTCCGCCGCAAGATCGAGCGCGACGCCGGGCGCCCGCACTGGCTGCTCACCGAGCCCGGAGTCGGCTACCGCCTGCGCGATCAGGACGACGGCCAAGCCTGAGGACCCGAACGAAGTGAGGGTCCGAAGGAACAAGGCGCGCCACCGTGGCCGCGTAAGGGCCCGCCGACCGCGCCGCCGATTCATTCACAGTCTCTGAGGCCGCGGCGACGATCATGAGTCGTCGTCAGGTCCTCACCATCTGCGCGTGATCGCTGGTATCGGGAACCTTGATGGAATCTTGATACGCAGGGGTGGTAGGCCCCCTCGTCGCCGCTGGCGACACGATGCAAGCCGCCTCCGCCTCCGCCAAACCGTCCAGCCGCTCGACGACCACCAGCCACGCCGTGCCCCACACCCCGCGGGCGCTGGCCCTCGCCTCCCTGGGCGCGCTGGGCGTGGTCTACGGCGACATCGGCACGTCGCCGCTCTACGCGGTCAAGGAGTGCCTGGCCTGGCCGCACTCGCCCCACGCGCTGCGGCCCGACGAGGTCACCACCCTCGGCGTGATGTCGCTGGTGTTCTGGGCGCTCATCCTGGTCGTCGTCATCAAGTACCTGGTGTTCGTGCTGCGCGCCGACAACAAGGGCGAGGGCGGCATCCTCGCCCTGGCCGCGTTGCTCGAGGGCGACGAGCGCAAGCGGACCAAGCTGGCGCTGCCGATCCTGGCCGGCCTGTTCGGCGCCGGCCTCCTGTTCGGCGACGGCGTGATCACCCCGGCCATCTCGGTGCTGGGCGCGATGGAGGGTCTGTCGGAGCAGAACCAGGATCTGTCGCACCTGGTCGTGCCGATCACGATCGCGATCCTGATCGGCCTGTTCCTGGTCCAGCGCCACGGCACCGGCCGCATCGGCCGGGTGTTCGGCTGGGTGATGCTCTTGTGGTTCATCTCGATCGGCATCGCCGGCGCGCGCTGGGTGCTGCAGGAGCCGCGGGTGCTGCAGGCGGTCGATCCGCGCTACGCGTTCGCGGTCCTCAGCCACCACGGCTGGCACGGCTTCCTGCTGCTCGGCTCGGTGTTCCTGGTCGTCACCGGCGGCGAGGCGCTGTACGCCGACATGGGCCACTTCGGTCGGGTCCCGATCCGGCTGGCCTGGTACACGATCGCGCTGCCCGGCCTCCTGCTCAACTACTTCGGCCAGGGCGCGCTGTTCCTGTCGCGCGAGCCGGGCACCATCACCAACCCGTTCTACGCCATGGTCGAGGGCCCGATGCTGGTGCCGATGCTGGTGCTGGCGACGATGGCGGCGGTGATCGCGTCGCAGGCGCTGATCAGCGGCGTGTTCTCGCTCACCCGGCAGGCGATCCAGCTCGGCTTCTGGCCGCGGCTCACCGTCGTCCACACCTCGGCGTCGGCCGAGGGCCAGATCTACATCCCGGAGATGAACTACCTGCTGATGATCGGCTGCGTGGTGCTGGTGCTGCAGTTCCGCACCAGCTCGGCGCTGGCCGCGGCCTACGGCATCGCGGTCACCGGCACGATGGCGATCACGTCGTTCCTGTTCTACCGGGTCGCGGTCCAGCGCTGGAGCTGGTCGCGCGGCAAGGCCGGGTCGCTCTTGACCCTGTTCCTCATCTTCGACGTCGCCTTCCTCGCCGCCTGCGCGTCCAAGCTGCTCGACGGCGGCTGGTTCCCGCTGTCGGTCGGCGTCGCGGTGTTCGCGATCATGACCACCTGGTGGCGGGGCCGGGTCGAGCTGGCCAAGATCATGGACTCGGGCGCCATCCCGACCGAGCTGTTCATCATGGACCTCGAGATGAACCCGCTGCCGCGCGTCGAGGGCACGGCGGTGTTCATGGCCTCGGGCGCCGACAACGTGCCCAACGTCGTGCTCCACCACGTCAAGCACAACCGGGTCCTCCACCAGGAGGTGGTGCTGTTCTCGGTCCTGACCGAGCCGGTGCCCTGGGTCTCGACCACCCGCACCCTCGACGTCAAGGCGCTCGGCCACGGCCTGACCCGGGTCACCGCGCGGGTCGGCTTCATGCAGTCACCCGACGTCCCGGCCCTGGTCGCCCGCTGCGCCGACGCCGGCCACGTCACCGCCGCGCCGATGACGACCACGTACTACCTCGGCCGCCAGACCCTGCTCGTCACCGGCAAGGCGCCCATGGCCCGCTGGCGCAAGCTCCTCTTCTCCTTCCTGTCGCGCAACTCGCGCGCCCCCACCGCCTTCTTCAACCTCCCGCCCAACCGCGTCGTCGAGCTCGGCCTCCAGATCGAGCTCTGATCCGGGCTACCCTGCCGGCGTGGGCCCGCCGCTTCGCTCGCCGCACCCCGCCGCTGCCGGCGCGCTCGCCGCGCTCGCGCTCGCCTGCGGCGCACCACCCGCGCCGCCGGCGCCGGTCGGCAACGTCGCCCACGCTTCGCCCACCACGGGCGACGAGTGGACCTACCGCGTCCTCGCCACCGGCCTCGCCGTCCCCGATTCACGCCTCGAGACCTACCGCCTCGTCCGCGCCGGCGACCGCGCCACCCTGACCGTCACCGGCGCCGAGTCGCGCGAGCCCCACGACCTCACCGTCACCCACCTCACCGCCTGGCGCCCCACCGCCGCGCGCACCTTCCACGGCACCGTCACCGACGACGCCGCCGGCCTCCGCCTCGACCTCGCCGAGGACGGCACCGACACCGTCTGGCGCTGGCGCTGCCAGCTCGCCGACTACCCGGTCGCCCCCGCCGACGCCGTGATCGTCGGCACCGGCGTCGCCGGCTGCGGCGACGCCGGCACGACCACCGCGCCCGCCGTCCCGACCTCGGTCCTCGCCTGCACCGACGCCATCCCCGACGCCGACCTCGTCGCCGGCATCTTCGCCTTCGGCCGCGCCCCCGGCATCGAGCTCTTCGCCCTCAACGACGACTGCCTCCACGGCAGCGCCCTCCGCCACATCGCCCCCGACGGCGCCATCGGCCGCATCCGCTGAGCCGCCGCCCGCGGGTCAGGGCCAGACGTTGGCGTCGGGGCCGAGGGGGCCGCGCTGGGGGCGGACGACGCAGAAGCGGTGGCCGGTGGGCGACTCCATGACCCACCAGGTGCGGACCTTCTCGAGGCGGCGGGCGCCGAGGGCCTCGAGGCGGGCGACCTCGGCCTCGACGTCGTCGGTCTCGATGTCGAGGTGGACGCGGCTGGGGTGATCGACGCGCTGGACGAAGATGACGGGCTGGTTGGCGCGGTCCTCGAGCGCGGCGTAGGCGCCCTCGGTCTCCTTGACCGGCCGGCCGAGGGCGGCGCTCCAGAAGGTGGCGGCGGTGTCGAGGTCGGCGTCCTGGCAGTCGATCCCGAAGGCGACGAGGCGGCTCTTGTGCATGGCGGCGAGCTTGGCAAAGACCGCGGCGCGCCGCACGCGGATCAGGCACCGCCGCCCTCGCGCCGGGGCGCAGGCCGGGGACCGCAGGTCGCGGGCACGCGGCCGCAGCAACGCGGCCCGCGCGTCGCCGGCGATGCGAGGCCGCGCGCGCAGATGGACGCGCGGCGGCGGTGGCATGGGCCGTGCTGAGGCGGGCGCGACCACGCGACCCACGTCGCATTCGAACCAGGAGATCTCCATGTCCGCATCCATGATCGCCCGCCTCACCCGCCCGCTCCGCTGGGCCAGCGTCGCCGCCGCGCTGCTCTCGACCCTCCCCGCCTGCACGACGTCCGACGAGGAAGAGCTCGGCGGCAGCGAGCTCGGCGTCGTCGGCACCGATGGCAAGGCGCCGGCCGCCAGCGGCGAGAAGATGGCCGGGCTCATCGGCCCCGCCGTCGCGAAGCCGGAGGCCTTCGAGCCGTTCTGCACCGGCTCGATCGCCAAGTGGACCGACACCCGCAACGGCAACAAGCCGATGGTCACCGCGGTCACCGCCGCGCACTGCGTGGGGGCGGACGACGCGAACCTGATGGGCGTGTTCCCCAACTGGAAGGTCGGCGGCAAGCCGGCGGCGATCGCGCTGCCCGGCTGGAAGCGCAGCTCCAACGGCGGCGGCGCGCTGGCCGGTGTCGGTGACGTCGCCGCCGCGACCTTCTGCCCCAACCTCACCAAGCAGGCCGAGCCCTGGTCCTTGCCCGCCACCCCGGTCGACGTCGGCACCGGCGTCACGATCCACGGCGGCCGCGAGGTCAGCAACGTCGAGCATCCGCTCGAGCTCAAGGACGCCGCCGACGGCGTGTACTCGAAGGCCGACAAGTTCGGCGCCAACGACTTCAAGAGCGTGTTCCAGGCCGCCGAGCCCGCGACGGTCGCGACCCTGCGCGCGGTCGCGCTCAAGTACTGGATCACCCGCCCCGGCGACTCGGGCGCCGGCGGCAAGAGCGGCGCCAACCTCGTCTACGTCAACTCGGGCTCGCGCCCGCGCGGCGGCGGGCGGTACCAGTCGATCGGCACCCGGGTCACCGAGCCGTACATGGTCGACCTGTGGAACGGCACCATCGCGGCGCTCGAGGGCGACTTCGACATGAACGGCTACCACTCGGAGCCGTCGTCCCGCCCGGGGCCGGACTACCGCCCGATCGACTGCTCATCGACCGGCACGCTCGTGATCGCCGACGACACCTTGCCGCCGTTGACCGGCAGCCCGGCGGTGAGGACCGACGTGCGCGCGGTCGGCACCGCCGGCGACATCGGCGCGTTCTGGCACCCCGACTATCCCTCGGTGATGGTCGACACCGCGGCGCCCGGCCTGCCCAAGATCGAGGGCGGCGGCGCGCCGCCGCACTCGAACATCACCTGGACCTTCACGCCGGTGCCGCCGCCGCCGGCCGAGCCGTGCGACCCCGACCCCGAGTCGGGCGTGGTCTGCGTCGACGAGGGTCTGCCGCCCTCGCCGCCGTCGACCGACTACTGGGCGCGCGTGATCCGCTGGGCGCCCGACGGCACCAAGCAGATCATCTGCT
>Ga0075163_10004798_pt1 | contig 18101 bp, 14 predicted proteins | sample JI1023141ADNA_FD_71478 | JGI IMG/M metagenome (GOLD analysis project Ga0075163, IMG submission 71478) | Wastewater effluent complex algal communities from Wisconsin, to seasonally profile nutrient transformation and Carbon sequestration -... | ecosystem: Engineered > WWTP > Effluent > Algae...
CACAATCTGGCCAAACTCGCAGCCTGAGTAACAGACCATTTTTTTAAATCACAAAATTCAACCAGCAATATTCAAGAACAATGAAATGAAAGAGGCTGACTCACTTTTGAGACAGCCTCTACAATATTTAATCGAGGCTACGCCTCTTGCAACACAAAAGAGGCGTAGCCTCGATGGATTTTGAAGACACGGGTTTCAACCCGTGTTAAAAAATGAAGTATTTCATTTGAGAGCCATAGGCTCGGGTCATATAAGTATTTCTGAAAGTACTTTTTACGTATGCTTCTCCAACAATTCCAACAACCTTAACTGATTCCTTGCCCGCACCAGATTTTGCTCAGGATAATGAATGGTGTAGTACGTATTACCCCTTAGAAAATCGGCCAGAAAGCGCAAAGCCATTATATACGTCATCATCTTTCCCGCAAAGGGTACTGCCTGTAACTCTTGTGGTGACATATAATCTTTCATTTGAGAGAGGTAGCCTTCAACTAACGCATCATAAATTTCTTTGCGGAAAGAAATTTGAGTTATGTCTTGTTCTTCTTCGCTTACAGGACTTACACCCGTGCGCACCATATCGCCCAGATCATAAATAAAATAACCGGGCATGAGTGTGTCCAGATCAATTACACAGGCCGCCTTGCCTGTACGTTTATCAAATAAAATATTATTGATCTTGGTATCGTTGTGTGTAATCCGAATCAGCAATGAACCACCCGCAATTAAATCGTTGTATTGATGTACGAGAAACTGAAATTCTTTTGCGCGCTTAATTTCTCCTTCTGCCTGTTTGATTAATGTGGGCGTAGCATTTGCTAGCGCAGATTCAAATTGTTCGTACCGCCACTGCAAATCGTGAAAACGATCTAATGTCGGCTCAAAGGTTGAACTATCAATGCCATGCAGGTTTCGCGTAAGCAACCCAAATCCTTTTGCGGCTTCAAAGGCTTGTGCGGATGAGGTAACAAAATCTACTGTAAGTGTATTTTCAATTAGCGGATATACCCGCCACGGAAATCCATCTTCGGCATACACCAACTCGTTTCCGTTACGATCGGGTAAAGTAATGGGAAATAAATATTCCGGATGGTGTGTTGATAAGTACGCTGCCGCTAACCGGTTGTTGCGTGCAATTACTTCTGGTTTGGTGAATACGTTTTTGTTAATGCGTTGCAAAACAAATTTACGATCGTCTTCAACCAGCAACGTTTGATGAATATGTCCTGACCCCAGCGAACTGATTTTTGCTTGCGGAGAAAATCCGAAAGCGTTAAAAATCATAGGCGGTACCGACAGCTTCATGTTTACCAGAGCTTAGCCGGGTAAACACCTTGTTGTACCAGGTCTTTAATTTTTTGCGATACCGTTTCTTTGTCTTCTTTATACGTTACACCAAACCAGGTTTTGCCACCGGGCAGCACCTGCACTTTACCCAACCCGCGACTGATCAGCTCGGTTACCATTAAGGCAATGTAAAACTCAGCTGAAGGGTTTTGACTATTCTTCGCCACAAACTCAGCAAACATCTTTTCAGATAATTCAAATGCACCGGGTTGAAAGCCCCAGCAGTTCATGGACACGGGCGCAACGGAATTCAACTCTTCATCACCTTCCTTTGTCTTGGAAATAATTTTATCGCCTTCGCGCACAATAGTGGTTAGTTCGCGCATACCCGTAAGCAGACCTTGTGCATCGGCAGTAGCCACACCGCGCGAAACACTGCCGTGATCGCTCAATACATTTTTTAAAGTATAACCCACCATAGCATGATGATCGGCCCCAGCCGTGCGGAAGAATGCTGCCAGCGATTCAAATGCTTCGCGACCGTAAAAATCATCGGCATTGATTACCGCAAACGGACCGTCAATCACTTCTTTGCCGCATAACATAGCATGTGTAGTACCCCACGGTTTTTTTCTGTCAACCGGTTGAAATTCTGCCGGCACAAATTTTTCTAGTGATTGTACCACAAAATGTACTTCGGCTTTGCCTTGTAACTTGGGCAGAAAAATTTCTTTTACAGTTTCTTTAATCTCTTCGCGCACCACAAACACAATCCGGCCAAAGCCCGCACGAATGGCATCGTAAAGCGAGTACTCCATAATGGTTTCGCCATTGGGGCCAAAGCCATCTATTTGTTTAATGCCACCATACCGGCTGCCCATACCGGCTGCCATTACCAATAAAGAGAATTTTTGCTGTTTCAAAATTTAAAGAATTAAAGGTTGCCTATTGTTTTACAAGGTGCAAAAATAGAAGTTTACTTATTAAAGTCTAACCCCTCTACCTTATGACCCAGGCCCGCTCGTCTAATTATGTAATGTCTATAACCATTATTGGTGCGTTGTTTTTCATTTTCGGTTTTGTTACATGGCTGAACAGTGTACTCATTCCATTCTTAAAGCAAGCATGCCAACTAACCGACTTTCAGGCATACTATGTTACGGTGGCGTTCTATGGTTCGTATTTCTTTATGGCCATACCCGCTTCTTTGATCTTAAAAAAGACTGGCTTTACCAAAGGAATGTCTTTGGGATTATTTGTAATGGCCATAGGCTCGTTGATTTTTATACCCGCTGCTAACACAAGAGCTTTCCCAATATTTTTGCTTGGATTCTTTGTTCAAAGCACGGGGCTTGCGCTTTTGCAAACCGCATCAAACCCGTACGCAACCATGCTGGGGCCAATAGAAAGTGCAGCTAAGCGAATCAGCATTTTGGGTATTTGCAATAAGGTGGCCGGTATGATTGGAATTTTTGTTTTAGTTGAACTGCTCTTTAGCGATACCAAAGAACTTTCTGCAAAAATTCAAAACCTGCAAGGTGCCGAACTTGAAATGGAATTAGACATTCTGGCTTCAAGGGTTGTTACGCCTTATATCATTATGGCGGTGGTGTTATGCATACTTGCCTTATTAATTCTGAAGGCTAACCTGCCAGAGGTTAATCCAGAAGATGATGCTGCCGGAGAAGATCATTCCAGTGCGAAAAATAAAACCTCCGTGTTTCAATTTCCTTATCTGATACTGGGTGCAATTTGCATTTTTATGTATGTGGGTGTAGAAGTAATTGCTATTGATACTATTGGCTTGTATGGCCAATACCAGGGGTTTGATCTTAAAACTGCCGGTATGTTTAGCATTTATAGTTTAATTGCTTTAAGTGTTGGATATGTACTTGGTATTGCAACCATTCCAAAATATTTATCGCAGCGAAGTGCGCTTGTAATCAGTGCCGTACTTGGTTTAGTATTTGGTGTTGCGGCCATTCTAACCAGCGGCTGGGTTTCGATAGGCTTTGTGGTGCTTCTCAGTTTTGCCAATTCATTAATGTGGCCTTCCATTTGGCCATTGGCAATCAATAACCTTGGCAAGTTTACCAAGATTGGTTCTGCCTTGTTGATTATGGGTATTGTAGGTGGCGGATTGTTACCATTAGCATATGGTGCTATTGCCGATGCAACCAATCGACAAACAGGGTACTGGGTGCTGATGCCTTTGTACCTGTATATATTATATTATTCGTTAAAAGGCTATAAAGCGGGAAAAGCATGAACAAGAAGTTTCCCATTTTTTTTATACCGATTTTTATTTCGCTGTTGGTCGTTTTCACAACTACCAAAAAGAAAAAGTTTAAAGCCAAAGACTTTACTCAGGAAAATCTGTTTACCGGAAACTGCGAAGGTCCAAACTATCGCGATGGGAAATTGTATGTAGTGAACTTTCAGAAAGATGGAACCATTGGTGTGGTGGATGATGATGGTAACGTAGAATTATTTCTTACGCTACCCGAAGGCAGTACAGCCAACGCCATTCAGTTTAACTCAAAAGGTGAAATGCTTTTGGCCGATTTCACCGGTCACAACATTCTGAAGGTGGACATGAGTACAAAAGCCGTTTCTGTTTTTGTACATGATTCGTTGTTCAATCAGCCCAATGATTTGTGCATTAATAGTCGCGATCAGATTTTTGCATCAGACCCCAACTGGAAAGCAAGCACCGGACAAGTTTGGCGCATTGATGCGGATGGCCAACACCAGATAGTGGCCGATAGCATGGGCACCACTAATGGAATTACCTTAAGCCCCGATGAGAAAATACTTTACGTAAACGAAAGTGTGCAGCGTAAAATCTGGAAGTTTGATGTTGATGCTGCTGGCAATCTCTCCAACAAAACGTTGTTTAAAGAATATCCCGACCACGGATTTGATGGGATGAAGTGCGATAACCAAGGGAATCTTTATGTAACCCGCTACGGTGCCGGGCAGGTTGATGTGCTGAGTCCAAATGGCGAGGTAATCCACACTGTACAGTTCAAGGGCAAGAAAACCAGTAACATCGCTTTTGGTGGCCGAAAAGGAAAAACCTGTTTTGTTACGTTGCAGGATCGCAAATGCGTAGAAGTTTTTGAAAGCAAATTTGCCGGGAAATAATTCTGCTGGTAAATCATTAAAAAAATTTCCGGGGCTTGTCCAGACCGGCTGCCCTCGCCCGTCATAGCGCTATAATTAATAACCAAAATCTAAAAATTATGGAAAAGTACATGTTCATCTTCATTGGGGGCGATGCCAGCCATCTTTCGCCCGAGCAACAACAAGCCGGAATGGAAAAGTGGTTTGCGTGGGTAAAAAAACTTCAGAGTCAGGGCCGTTATGATTCTGGCGAAGCCTTGATACCTGGTGGCAAAAAGATTAGCGGCATTAAAAAAACAGTTACCGATGGTCCGTTTGCCGAAAGCAAAGAAATTGTAGGTGGCTACTTTGTAATTAAAGCCAAAGACCTGGCCGAGGCTACCGAACTAGCCAAAGAATATCCAGACTTTGATTTAGGTGGCACCATCGAAATCCGCGAGGTGATCAAGTTTGATAATATGTAGTTTATTATCGCTTCAGGCATTTTAAATCTATTTTTGAAAATGCCTGAGCAAAATGTTCACCAATTAGTCAGCCATCTTTTTCGCCACGAGGCGGGAAAGATGGCTGCTGTGCTTACGCGCATGGTTGGCTTACGCGAACTGCAGCTTGCCGAAGACCTTGTGCAAGACACGCTGCTGCAAGCACTTCATGTCTGGAAGATAAAAGGCATTCCGGAAAACCCAACGGCCTGGCTTTATACCGTAGCCAAACGAAAAGCAATTGATGTAATCCGGCAACGGAACACACATGCGCACATCGAAGCAGAGTTGGCAAAAGCTTTTCGCTCGGAGTGGACACTCGCGCCAACCATCAATAGATTATTTGATGATGAGATTGAAGACAGTCAACTGCGTATGATGTTTGCGTGTTGCCATCCCAGCATTCCGTACGAATCGCAAATTGCCTTAGTTTTAAAAACGCTTTGCGGATTAAGCATCTCAGAAATTGCACACAGCTTTCTAACGCAGGATGAAACCATAACCAAACGTCTTTATCGCGCCCGCGAAAAAATACGAACTGAAGGCATTGAACTGGAACAAATTTCGGTTGCAACTATTGCCAACCGCCAAAACACCGTACTGCACGCACTCTATCTTTTGTTTAGCGAAGGTTATAATTCCACACATCCAGATAAATTGATTCGCCATGACTTGTGTGAAGAGGCTATGCGACTATGTTTACTGCTGACAAAAAATAAACTCACCAACTCGCCCGATGTTAATGCCTTGCTTGCATTAATGTGTTTGCAAGCATCGCGCGCGGACGCCCGGTTAGATGAAAAGGGTAACATTGTTTTGTTGCAGGATCAAAATCGTACATTGTGGAATAAAGCGTTAATTGAAAAAGGCTACGAGTTTTTAGATAAATCAGGCGAAGGCCAGAACTATAGCGAGTATCACCTTGAAGCTGCTATTGCAGCCACCCATGCACAAGCTAAAACATTTGAGCAAACGAATTGGTCGCACATCGTTGAATTGTATCAGATACTATTAACCCTGAAACCGGATCCGATTGTAGAACTAAACCTTGCCATTGCCCTCAGTAAAGCACAGTCGGTTAAAGTAGGTTTACAAAAGTTACAAAGCATCAAAGGGCTGGAGCAAAACTCCATTTACCATGCTGCGTTGGGGGATTTTCATGCGCAACTTCAACAACCTGAAAAAGCAATGCTTTGTTATCAGAAAGCATTACCACTTACCCACCTAAAAGCAGAACAGATACTGTTGCACGCTAAAATGGCCCGATTGAAGGAGTGAATAACTACTTGAAAATTTTAAGCTGTAAAAAGAAAACCCCGGCTGGATAGAACCGGGGTTTTCTTTAGATGTTAATTTTAATAATAATCGTATAAAACAACTTGTGTATCGCCTGGTGCCGAGGCCGTGCGTTTTACCGGTAAACCATCTGATCTGAATTCGTAATTTATTGTATAGGTAAGGTCGCTATCAATCAGGTGTTGTTCGTACCGATACATGCCCGCCAGCGTTTGTTGGGCCTTTACATTTGGAAGTATTTCAAACATGGCAATTGGTGCTTGTACATCCAGATACTGATCGTATGTTCTGGTGGATACAAGAATTGGTTCCTCGCTATTGGGAGTATCCTGGTAGGTTAATGCCTTGTAAATGTTACCATCTGTAAAATACAAGTAGATGTGAAAAAGTCCCCGCTTGAAAGAACCATCATTTTGTCTGTAGAAAGGTTCAACACCACCCACATGACCGGCATCATCATATCCATAATTTGCATACTGAATCAATACGTCATCCTGATAGACATCGGCTCGCTCAATGCGATCGTTATTCCAGGTGTAAACAATATCGCGTCCCACCCACAGGTTTCGCTTACTAACCCGATTTTGATCATCATAAAAATAGGTATCGGTTAAAGTTGTTGAGTTGTGCGGAGCATTGCGAGTTGTAATTACCCTTGCAATTCTTCCACTGGCATCATACTCATAGGTACGCTTCTCTCCGTTCTCGCCAGCACTTATTTCATAGCTTTTCAATCTGCCCGACAGTTCATCATCGGTTATAACCAACTTTTGTTCAACAACCGATCCTAAAATAATCGAACCCTCTGTGCTTACAATAGAAAATTCAATTTCTGTATGACCTGTAATCTCTGCATTGTTGATTGGATTGAGAGTAAAGCTTAGCTGAGTGGAACCTGCTGGTGCCTCCAGGGTTATCTGATTGTTTACACGGGCAGGCTGCGTAACAAAAGTTCCTGCTTTACTCGTATTGATTTCCACTACCACCTTGCTTTCAACCGAAACGGCAGGCGATAAAATAATTTTGTATTCAAGAGCTTCAACCTCATTTTCTTGTATTGTTTCTGATTGTGCTATAAAATTGGCAGTACTTAGAACCGGATCGGGGTCATTGGTGTCGTCATCTTCAATCACCAGCTCAAAGGTTTTCTGTGCACCTAAAATGAAGCCATTGGATTCTGCAATTGTTATCAAAAGAGCTTGGTTTCCCTCTATTGCTGTATTGTTTACAGCTTTTACATTGAATTGCAATTGAGTAACTCCTTTTGCTACCGGTAAAGATAAAACGCCATCTACATGCATGGGATTAGTTTGAATCCGGCTTCGCATTTCTTCTTCTACTATTAAGCGGATTGTTCCGGCTGCTGTTGTGGCCCGGTTGAGGGCAAGTACTACCTGGGCGCCTTCATTACTGTTTTCGGAAATAGTTAATGCTGCACTTTGAAATTGAATCTCAGCCAACTGATCAGACACAATCGCTTCGGGGTCTTCACAGCTCATCAGGGCTACCAACAGAAGCCCACTCATAATTTTTGTAAATCGGGTTTTCATATCAAACTTGTTTTATCCCTTTTACGATTTCAGGAATAGAGCGGGTTTGATAGTTCGCGACAAAAACAGGACAATTCGCGACATTGACTTTACTTGCCCTGAGAACAAGGCATGTAATCCAACTTATACAGCTTTAGGCCTGGTCTGTTGGCAATCCAAATATCCACGCACCTTTCTCCCAAACTAATAACCACTGATAAAGAAAGTTGCTGTGGAACCAAACGAATCAGTGCTTTAAACGTATTATCAAACATTTTACGACACACCTATGTTTGCTCACATGCCCATCATTCAGGGGATTCTCTACAGTTCTGTTCAGCGTGGTGCGAACCTTACCGATTTATGCAACAGGATTGGAATTTCAATTCATGATTTGGGCGACTCCGAATTTAAGGTGCCGTTTGAACAAGCTTGCCTTACGTGGGAATGCTGCGTGCAACAAACCAACGACAATCTACTCGGCCTGCACTTGGGTGAAACAAGCACAATGTCGGTGTTAGGACTGGTTGGCAACCTGATGCAAAGCTGTCCTGATTTACTATCTGCATTCGAGACGATGACACATTACATCGACCAGGCCACTGATATGATTCTCTTCGGAGTAAAACAAAATGCACATGAAGTAACATTAACTTACAAGCCTCGGGCACTTTGGTTTAAGACACAATCCGTTAGCATTCGGCACTCCATGGAACAATCAATGGCTGGCACGTTGCATGTTTTCAGCCTTCTTGCCGGCAAAAAGATTAAACCGATTGAAACAATATTTCTGCACAAGCGAGGTGGCGACCTGACCGAATACCAGTGTGTATTTGGCCCGGATATACAGTTTAATGGTATTGGTAATCATCTTGTATTTAAAAAAGAAGATCTACTTACTCCTATACTTAGTCACGATAAATCGTTGTTTACTTTCTTCGAGAAAATATTAAAGGAAAAGAAGGATACAACTCACCAAAGTCTGGCCGAACAAATAAAACACCTGGTGCGTAACGATTTTCAGGGCCATATTCCTTCCATTGAAGCCGTGGCAAGCCGATTGAACATGACAACCCGAACGCTACAACGCAAACTAACGGCAGACGGAATTTCATATCGCGCACTGGTCGCAGAAGTACATATGAAACTGGCAGCGCAATTATTTAAACTAAACAGTAGCACCTCTCAAATCTCAAACTTGCTTGGCTACTCCGACCCGAGTGCCTTCCGCAGGGCTTTCAAAAAATGGAATGATGGGTAAGATGTTACAACGTCAACATTAGTATCAATCCACCTCTGATCAATGCTTCACGTTGTTGATAACCTCCACAACCAACTGATACGGAATATTTCGAACGTCTAAAGCCCTCTTAAATACGCCAAGCATCCTTTCGCGTTCACTCCCAAAATCCACTAACACAATCTGTTTCGGAAATACAGTTGGTGAATATGAAATTGGAAAAGCTTTAGTTAATTAGCGTCTTCGCGCGAATATTTTAAAAATGAAAATACTTTTTATTCTCTGTTTCACCGCCACGGTTTGTTTTGCACAACCTGCTTTTACCGTTGTGCCTTTGGGTATTAAAGGTGGTAGCGATGAAAGTAACCTATCGGCTTATGCAGTAGCGGCTGGCGGAACACAGGATTATGTTTGTTTGGATGCAGGTACTATTTATTCAGGCATCCGTCAGGCTATTAAGTATAAAGTTTGGAAAGGCGAGGCCACAGCTTTTCAGCGGAAGTATATAAAAGGTTATCTGATTTCGCATCCACACTTCGATCATGTAAATGGACTAATTACCAACTCGCCCGAAGATTCGGCTAAATATATTTATGGTATTGAAAGTTGTTTGTCAGTTTTGAAAGAGAAACATTTTAGCTGGAAGAGTTGGGCTAATTTTGGAAATGAAGGTGAGCAACCAACCCTTAACAAATACACCTATCAAACGCTGGTACCCAACAAAGAAATACCGTTACACAACACTTCCATGTTTGTTACACCTTTTGTGTTGAGTCATGTTTCGCCAAATGAGAGCACGGCTTTTCTGGTACGAAGTGGTGAGAACTATCTACTTTATTTAGGCGATACCGGTTGCGACCGGATTGAAAAGAGCGACAAGTTGCAACAACTCTGGCATGTCATTGCACCCTTGATTCAAAGTAATAAACTGAAAGCTATCTTTATTGAGGTTTCATTTGCCAGCGAGCAACCCGATAATGCTTTGTTTGGGCATCTTACTCCAGCATTGTTACTGGAAGAATTATTGGCTTTAGAAAAAATCAGCGGCAGCGGAACGCTTAAAAATTTAAACGTAGTAATTACGCACATGAAACCGCTCGGCAATCGCGAAGCAGTTATCAAAAAACAATTGACAGAGAATAATGTGTTGAGAGTAAAGTTTGTTTTTCCAAAGCAAGGGAGAAAATTAGAACTTTAATTTATGCCATCTCCACAATTAAGCAGCTTTTCTACATTTCAAAAAATACTTCTTTGTATTTCATTTCTATAGTCGCAACTTCTTCGGCACTCAATTGAACAAACTCCTTTTCGCGGGCACGCTTCGATAATTGCCCATTGTTTTGTTCTAAAAACCGAACCACTTGTGCAACCATTTTATCGGGCATTTCATATTCTTCTTCCAGGTATTTTTTAAAGGCATCGTATTGGGTTAAATAATTTATTTCCTGTGGAATAATTTTTTCAATCGTGTCTTGTACGCAATCGTATAAAAATTCGGCTTGTGCGGTAGCATCAAAGTAGCGGTAATAGTCAAGGGTTTCGTTTGTTACTTCTACGTTGTGATCTTTAGTTTCTTTCCAATCTATAAGATCCAGCAGCGGGTGCGAATAAGATTCCAAAACTTTTCTATAATCGTGCAGGCGTTCTAATATAGAAGCCGAAACCGGAAAGATAATGCCCTGTTGTGCAAATTGCTTTTTTGCCAATACATGGTGAATCAGGTAGCGATGGATGCGGCCATTGCCATCTTCAAAGGGATGGATAAATACAAAACCAAAAGCAATTACTGCAGCAGCCAGCACAGCATCAAAATCTTTTTCGGTTAATAACTCGTGGGTAGCCAATACACCGGCCACAAGTGTTTCAATATCTTGCCAACGTGCCGAAATGTGATCGGGTAACGGTTCGCCTGTAGCACGATCATGCTCGCCAACAAAACCACCTTGTTTGCGAAAGCCCATGGCTACAAAGCGCGTGTTTTCAATTACTAATTGTTGTAGCCTCAATAATTCTGCTTCATTAAGCTGCTGCACACCGGCTTGCCCAATAGCCTGCCCCCAACGGGCAGCGCGTCTACTTTTAGGGCTTTCACCTTCAATAGTAAACGAAGCTTTAGAATCTTTTAGCAACAGAAATGCAGCAGCACGTTGGATAACTTCTTTATGAAGGTTTTGTAAATAGTGCTTGTTCTTCTCTTTCCAATTTATAGAACGATGCGCCTCCAGTTTTTGGGTGCGATAAATTAACGGACAAAAATTAACTGTACCCGGAAGGTTGTTTATGATGCGATGTCGGGGTGAACGTTGGCCAGCAATCCCATACTGAATTTCTTCATCCAACAAGGGAACAAAGTTTTTGATGGTCAGGTCGGGAATGGGCAGTTGCTTATTGGTGAGCCACTCGTACAGAAACCATAATTTTCGACTGTATTGACCGGTAGGTTCTATCTTTAGAAGTGAAACTACTTCAGCAGATTGCATGTGTTGAAACAGTTTGCTGAAGAACAATAGGTTGATGCCTTCATACTTCAACGCAAACACCAAATGTTTATATAGCGTGTCTTCAAAAGCGGCTCGTGATGAATATACTTTCCAGTGAAGAGTAGAATAATTTCGTCTTTTGGGGCTGACTAATGATAACACCAGCGGCATGGGCATAGCCAGTTGCAGACCATCAATTAAGGCGGCATACCCTGCCAGTGTGCCTTCTTCCGGAGCGGTGAGGCTATTGAATACTCTTACACTTTTTGAAAACCCCTGTTGTTTTGTAGTCATGTCGATTCTACAAAATTAATGGAATACAAGGTTTTTCAATGGAATAATGGGTTTAAAATGTTAGTTTTTGGAATAATGGGTTTAAAAATGGAATATTTGGTCAAAAAGATCAAAGATTTGGAAAATTAGGAAGCGTAAAAAACAATTGGCAACGGTGAAAAATGGTTAGGAAACTTCCTTTGACTATAAAATCCACACAGGCAGAATATTGCATTAAACTAATAAAACCAATCGATGAAATTGGCTGTACATCAATCTTGCAAGAGATTATTCACTTTGGTTACAATAGTTTTTTCGCGCACAGTCCAGTCTCCTTTTATCAGGGTATATGGAATTTTACGCTCGTCCAATGCCGCTTTAAACACCTGAAACATTTTCTCCCGTTCAGTACCTAAATCGCGCAAGTGATCGGCTACCCACGGCACATCTATGTCAAATAGAAAATAGTGATCGTAATGAACTTGTTTTTCAAGCTCGAACAAAACCGGAGGCACAGTTTTTAAATAGTGTTGCGAATAAATCTGTGTGGTAATGGTATCGGTGTCGCAAAACAAAATCTTATTGGCAGTTATCAATTTTTTAGAAATGCGATCAAGCTGTGCGTAACCTATTTTAATAATATCTGCTTCGGTAAAGTCATTACTGGTTATTAACTCACGAGCCACCTCAGGTACAAATTCTGTTTTGTAAAGGTGTGCCATTTTTTGCGCCATAAACGATTTGCCCGTACTCTCCGATCCGTAAAAGCAAATTTTCTTTATAAAGTATGGCCGCACTACGGGCGGAATAAAATCCCAATAGGTAAAAGGCCTGGCACGGATAAGCGAAGCCGCTACCGGAGTTTCCTTTCTATCGGCATCGAACAAAATGTGTTGTGCATTCAGGTTAGTTGCAAAGGGTTCGCCATACACTTCGGAACTTACTATCACATCTATCTTCGGATAAGCCTTACGCATAACATCGGCCCAGATTTTTGTTCGTTCCGGCAACGCAAGCGTGTCATCGTCAAAATTATCTTCAATACTAGCTGGAATGATGTTCGGTTGATTTTTGAAAACTTCTTTGATCCAACCCAAACGAATGTCAGAATTGATAGGATCGTTAGCTGTATAACTCATCGAAACGATTACTTCATCGGCTTTGGATGCAGCAAATTTTATCAACGCAACATGTCCGTTATGAACAGGCATGAACTTACCAATTACCAAGGCACGTATCATACCGGCTTGGTAGTGTAAGATCTGTACGCTTTCATCCAGTGTAACAGACCCAGGGTGGCTAAAAAAGTAAGTACCAGATAAAGTAAACTGTAAAACTTAATATCGCGCACAAAGTACAAGTAGGTAGCGGTTACGTCAATCAGTATCCAGATAATCCAGCATTCAATTTTCTTTTGAATCATGTAATACGTAGCTACAATACTCATTACCGTAATAAAAGAATCTATAAACGGTGAAGCGCTGGGCTTTGTAAATATCAATGGAAAAAACTCATGTAACCTGCTCGCAAAGAAACCAAGTAGTAACGTACCCGCTACACCTGCAGCCGTAATAAGGGCCATCTGCCGGGTGTTCATCCAACTTATTTTCAATTCAGCTTTTAAATCTTCTTCGCCCATGCGTGGGTTTTTCCAACGCCACCAACCAATAAGGTTAGTGATGAAGAAAAATACCTGGAGAAACATATCGGGGTAAAGCTGCACCTGATAAAAAAGAAAAAACGATAGCACTACATTGATTAAACCAATTGGCCAGCTCCACACATTGGCGCGTGCCGAAAACCACACGGCAATAATTCCTGAAAGTGTTCCAAAAAATTCGAGGTAACTGAGGGGGTAGCCCAGAATTTTAATAAGGATAGTGTCGATGTCAAAAAGATTCATATCGTTCTAAAAAACCATTGTTTAAGTAAAAGTGAATCAGGCATTTAAACTCCAATTCGTATTTTTGGGAATCTGATTCCCAAAAATACTGAAACAATCAGGACTACATTTCTGAAGCAATCGATAGTTTCAAAAAAACGTGAACTTTTAAAAGCTTAAGGTATCGAATGAAAACTCACTACCCTACAATCATACAATCCATCTGGTTGCTACTCCTTTTTATACCATTATCAATTATCCTTGTTATACCTCTGCTGGTGCTTAACCTACTTGAGAGCAGTGTTTTTCTATCGGTAGTCTATATTTTACTACTTAGTTCAATCGTATATATCGGACTCAAAAATCGCAAGAGCTTTTCTTTTCCTCGTACCGGATTTCAACCCGCATTACTATTTATATCCTTTGGATTTCTGATGAGTTTTCATCTGGTTATCGATCCGTTATCTGGTATTATTCCGGAACCCGAAGGCCTGATGAAATCTATTGAGGAAATGATGCAATACCCGATACTGGTTTTCTTTACTATTGCAATTATGGCACCCTTGTTAGAGGAGATTCTATTCAGGGGAATTATCCTTGATGGATACTTAAAAAATTATAGCCCTGCGAAGAGCATAATCATTTCCGCTTTATTATTTGCCGTAATACATGGAAACATTGCGCAGGGTATTGGTGCTTTCGTAATGGGGATTGTAGTTGGTATTCTTTATTGGCGTACGCAGTCACTCTTACTGTGTATCGGCTTACATTTTGTCAACAACTTTACAGCCACTTTATTCATAGTTCTTGATCCTGAATCGCTCCGTTCAGCACAAACCTTTAAGGAGTTAATTGGGAATGATACTACTTATTGGCTTGTTTATGCCGGGGGTTGTTTGTTAATGATATTTGGCGGCTGGTATCTGTGGAGACAGTATGTTAATCCTGCAAAAGATTTATTATTTGTTAAACCCTACAAAGCACCTGAGCAACCTGAAGTGACTACTGAAATTCCTATAACTTAATACACACATTCTTCTCATCCGTAAAAAACTTCAGGGCTTCAAAGCCACCTTCGCGCCCAATACCACTTTGTTTCATGCCACCAAACGGAGTGCGCAAATCGCGGAAGAGCCAACAGTTTACCCAAACAATACCACTTTTTACTTGTGCCGCTATACGATGCGCCCGTTTTAAATTTTCAGTCCAGATGGTAGCGGCCAATCCATACGTTGTGCTATTCGCATACTCCAGCACTTCCGCTTCGCTATCGAATGGCATAATGGTAACTACCGGTCCAAAAATTTCCTCCTGGTTGGTGCGACAGGTATGCGATAACCCTGTGATGATGGTAGGCTCAAGAAAATAACCATCGGCACACCGACCTGTAAGCTTTACTTGTTTACCACCCTGAATTACAGTGCCGCCTTCTTGCTTAGCCAGTTCAATGTAGGCAAGTACTTTGTTCAGATGTGCTTCTGATGCAATTGCTCCGAGATTTGTTTTATCGTCAAGCGGATCGCCTACAATTAATTTTTTTGTACGCTCGGTAAACTCCGCTACAAATTTTTCATAAAGCGATCGCTCTACAAAAATACGCGAACCACACAAACAGATTTCGCCTTGGTTGGCAAACGAAGATTGAATGCTGGTGCTTATTGCTTTCTCAAAATCGCAATCTGCAAAGATGATGTTGGGATTTTTACCACCTAATTCAAGCGAAAGTTTTTTAAACATGGGCGCAGCAGTGGCGGCTATTGTTTTACCGGTAACGGTTCCACCCGTAAACGAGATGGCTTTAATTTCAGGATGTTCGATAATAGCTTGCCCAGCTCTGGCACCAACACCATGTATAATATTCAACACACCAGCAGGTAAACCAGCTTCTATACAAAGTTTAGAAAACAAATAGGCCGTCATGGGTGTAATCTCTGAAGGCTTGGCTACCACCGTGCAACCCGCAGCAAGCGCGGGCGCAATTTTCCAGGTAAATAAATACAACGGTAAGTTCCAGGGCGAGATACAACCCACCACACCAATGGGGGTGTGTTGTGTATAGTTGATAGCTTCGTTATCGGTAAAATGTGCGGCTGCACTTTCGTGTAAAATTGCCGTAGCATAAAACCGAATGTTGGCTGCTGCGCGTGGTATATCCAACGACTTCGCCAAATTAACCGGCTTGCCCTGATCGATACTTTCCGCTAAAGCAAGCTTATCAAGATCGCGGTCAATCAACTCAGCAATCTTAATTAAAATTGCTGATCGGTCTTTTGCTGAAGTACTCCACTTTGCAAAAGCTTGCTGTGCAGCGGCAGTTGCTTTGGCAACATCCTTAGCATCCGAATCGGGCACAAGGCTATAAGGTTTGCCTTCGGCTGGATTGATGTTGTTAAAAAATTTACCGCTAACCGGTTCGGTTAAAACGCCATTAATGTAATTCAGTATCTTTTCCATGAGCCAGAATGTGGCTCAAGTTAACAGATGTTATGGAATGTTGATGTTTTTAATAAACTGTTACTTCTTCATAATCTGAAACTCTACTCTACGATTACGTTGCCGGTTTTCTTCGGTATCGTTTGGTGCAATGGGCTTGTTGGAGCCAAAACCTTTACCGGTAATTCTGTCTTTCTTAATTCCTTTGTTGATCAGGTATTCGCGCACGGCCATAACCCGGTTTTCGCTTAGCTCTTGTAGTGCCAGTTTATTGCCCACGTTATCGGTATGGCCTTGTATTTCGATTTTAATATTTGGGTTCTCTTCCAGAATCTGCGCAAGCCGATCTAACTCCGGAAAGGATTGTGATTTCAGAATGGGTTTACCTTGTTCAAAGAATACGTTGTTCAACAAAATACTTTCGCCTTCTTCTATTGGCATCAGAAATAAATCTTTCTTCACTTCGGTGTATTCGGTGATAGGCGCCAGTTCCATGTTTTCGTTTACAGAAAGAAAACCTTTTGCCTCGGCACGAATTCCATAGTGCTTACCATCGGCCAAGGTAATACGATATGCACCGGTGGACGGATCGGAGATAGCTTCGCCTGCTTCGTCTTTGGTAGCCAGATCTTCAAAAATAATATCGGCCTTAACGGGTTCTTTTGTTTTTGCATTGAGGGTGTGACCTAATACCAACAAAACCGGATCGGGTTTAATGGCTTGCGGAAGTTTTATCCGTACAAGGTCGGCTTTGCCAGTTTGGTTAGCAGAACTACTCATGTACGCATAATCGGCTGAAGCCGGAATGGTGTAGTATGCATCGAATGATGGTGTATTGATTTCTGGGCCAAGATTTATAGGCTCAGTCCAATCCGTCCAACTGTTGCCTTTTCGTTTGCTCATAAAAATGTCGGCACCGCCATAGCCGGGGTGGCCTTCTGATGCAAAATAAAGTGTGCGCCCATCAGCAGCTAGGAAGGGTGAGAGTTCGTTTACTCCTGTATTGATCTTCTTGCCTAGGTTAATAGGTTTAGACCAAACTCCATTTTTATCCTGCACGGTTACATACACATCTTTGTCTTCCGATTTTTGTTGCGCATTGTACTCCACATTGTCAGGAAGCTTAACCGCAAAAACAATTGCTTTACCATCAGCCGAAAGTGCGCCTTCCATGTGATTAGCTTCGTTTTTAAATTTTACGTTCAGCCATTCTGGCTCCGACCATCCGGTTGCAGTTTTTTTACGAACCTGAAAACCTTCTGTTTTACAAAACAACATCATATTGTTATCAGCACTGATAGCGGCCAGGTTATTGGTTCTGCTGGTATTAATTTCGCTACCCAGTTTATAACTCTTTTTCCAGATTAAGCCATCGGCCGAAGTGGTGATCCAGATATCAGATGTTTCTTCATCGGGCTTGGTTTGCGTGGCCGGATCATCGCGTACAGCGAAATAAATGGTGCGGCCATCGGTGGCTATCTTGGGCGAGATGTCTCCATAAGCAGTATTAACCTGATTGCCCAGATTTTCTTTTACTAATCCTGTGGTCATCTTATCAGGAAGATTAATTTTTACATCGTGCTTGAAAATAAAATCATCTACCTCCAGCACCATGTTGGTATAGTTGGTAAAGCCTATGGCATTGCTGCTTAGCTTTTGAACTTCAATCTCCTTTACTTTTTTACCATTAATGTAATACGTCCAAACAGCATTTTTTTGAACTATGCGTAAGTGGTTAGGTTCACCTAATGGTTTTATGTTTTTATACTTAATCCATTCATCATTCTCTTTGGCTTTTTCAGCACCTCGTATTTTATAATACCCGTTGGTGGTAATCAGAAATTCATAATTAATGCCTGCTGGATTTTCACCCCACACCAACCCGATACCATTATTAACGCTACCCGACTTTTGAACAAAGGTTGCTTCAATCGAAAAGTCTTTTCGTTTTTCAAAGTAGGGATAGATGCGGATTACACGACCCTTCCCTTCTTGCGTGGTATTAACAATGTATTTCCCGCCTTCAATGGTAAGCGTGTAATTATCGCCTTTGCTCAGTGGCCACGCCCTGTA
>Ga0075163_10004799_pt1 | contig 18095 bp, 20 predicted proteins | sample JI1023141ADNA_FD_71478 | JGI IMG/M metagenome (GOLD analysis project Ga0075163, IMG submission 71478) | Wastewater effluent complex algal communities from Wisconsin, to seasonally profile nutrient transformation and Carbon sequestration -... | ecosystem: Engineered > WWTP > Effluent > Algae...
GTTGCGCTTTGCGGGCTCGATGGCGATGATGACGTCGCGGAGGCCATTCTCGTCAGGCGGCGCAAGGCTTGTTGAAGCAAGCGATACGGCGCCGGTCGATGCCAGGTCGCGGCGTAAGCGGGCGAGCGCTTGCGGTGAATAGGTATCACCGTTGTTCCAGTTTTGGAGATCGTCGACGAAGCCTTGGCGGAGCACGCCGCCAGGCTCCGCGCGTGCACTGCCGAGCCGCACGAGTTCGCCGACGCTGAAGCGATACTCCGTCGCGACCTGCGCGCTGGCGTGATCAACAACAACACGCGGATCGAGCGCGGCGGCGTCGGCGTAGCCATTTTGTTGCAGCGCTGTCAGCGCGTCGGCTTCGCCTTGCAGCACCACTGCGGCGCGCGCCGGATCGCGGCGGCGCACGGTCGCTATGGCTTCGTCAGCGGCGCGCGATGCTTCTGCGTTTGGCGCTTGGGCTTCATAATTGATCTGCGTGTCGCCGAATGTGAAGCGCGTGCCGAGATCGATGATGAGCCGGGCTGACGGCGGGTTGTCGCTGGCTTCCGGCGTCACCGTCGCGCCGTAATAACCCTCGGAGCGCAACCACGCCAAAGCGCGCGCAGCGGCTTCCTCTGCAATGCGTTCGGCGTCGAACAAACTTGCGGGCGCATCGCGATCGGGAAGAAGCTCAAGTATGGCGCGGCGCGTGTCGTGATCGGCGCCGTCAATGACGACAGGTGACTCCGCCCAAGCGGGCGCCACGGCGGGCAGGCCGAGAGCCGCGCAAAGCGCGGCAGGAAGGATCGGGAGGCGGCGCATCGCGAGTCGTAAAACCTGACCAGCGAAGGTCGCCGCGCGGCGGTTAACGCATCATCAACCATAAAAGCTGGCGCGCAGCCGGCGTGGGCGAAAATGGCGTGTTAAATCAAGGCGAAAGCTCGCGTGAATGACGTCTTGCCAAAGCTTAACCCCGTAGCAGACGTTTGCGAACCTGCGTCGCGCTTACTAGGTCACGGTTGCAAGGCCGAAATGACGGGCGCGAAGATGAGTTCAGAATGACCGATGACGTTCCGAAGCCGCCGCGCAAACTGACGCCAGAAGCCCAACGCGCACTCGCGGAAGCAGAAGCGCGCCGCGCAGCTGCGCACGCTGAGAAACAAGCGAGGGAAGTCGGCGGCGCCGCCGGCCCAGAACCCACGCGCTACGGCGATTGGGAGAAGAAGGGCATCGCCAGCGATTTCTGATTAACGCGCACCGCGCTGGCGCGAACTTCGCGCGCGCATGGCGAAGCGACTTCACCTCCACTCGCGCGTGCGCAAAGGTGCCGTGTTCTATTCTGGAGGCAGTCCATGCGCGTGCGCGCGATCCTTGCGGCTTTTGCGCTCGTTTGCGTGCCGGCGTTGTCCGCGCCCACGGTGGCGTTCGCTGATGGCATCGAGCGTCCGCAGCGGCCGCGCCGCGTGCGCCGTCCTCCGCCTCCGCCACGTCCGCCAGCGCCTGTTCCACCGCCCGTGGTTGAGACGACCGGCCCTGAGACAGTGACGCTGTCACAATCCTTCTTCGCTGGCGGTGGCGGTGTTGGCGCCGATATCGGCGGCGGCTCGTATTCGAGCACGACTGTCATAATCCGCGGCAGCTCGGCATCGGCTTCAGCTTACGCTTCGGCCCGCTCCAGCGCGCGTAGCGGTGGCTACGGCGGCGGTCATGGCGGCGGCGGTTGCGGCTGCCGCTGAGGTAACCAAACCACAACGACCCCGGGCGCAAGCATTTGCGCCTTAAAGTGAAAGGGCGTAAACGCGCGGCCCAACCGGTCGCGGCTTTTGCGTCCGAAGGGGATTTGTCTCATGGCGCAGGCCCCGGCCGAAGCGCCCCAGCCAAAAAGTTCTTCGAACGGCGCCGGTGGCGGCGGTCGCGCACGCGCGGCCGCGCATGGCGGGTTCTGGGCTTTGGTGCTGGGTTCGATTGGCGTAGTTTACGGCGACATCGGCACGAGCCCGCTCTACGCGTTCAAAGAATCTCTGCACCACGTTCTGCAAGACGGCACGCTCGCGACGCCTGAGGAAGTGCTCGGCATCGTCTCGCTCATCTTCTGGGCGCTGATCATCGTCGTGTTCCTGAAATACGTCATCATTGTCATGCAGATGGACAACAAGGGTGAGGGCGGCACGCTTTCGCTCATGGCGCTAGCGCAACGCGCACTCGGCCGGCGCACGCCGCTATTATTCCTGATCGGCGTCGCCGGCGCTTCGATGTTCTATGGCGATGCGCTGATCACGCCTGCGATCTCGGTGATGTCCGCGGTTGAAGGCTTGAAGGCCGTGCCCGGCCTCGATGGGCAAATCGATCCGTTCCTTCTACCGATTGCGGTTGGTATTCTCGTCGGTCTGTTCGCGATCCAATCGCGCGGCACTGGCGTCATGGGCCGCTTCTTCGGGCCGATCACTACGATCTGGTTCATCACCATGGGGACGCTCGGCGCGATACAGATCGCTGCCAATCCCGCGATCTTCCAGGCGCTTTCGCCGGTGCATGCGGTCAGCTTCATGATCGATCACCACTTCCTGACCTTCATCGTGTTGGGATCGGTGTTCTTGGCAGTGACCGGCGCAGAGGCGCTTTACGCAGACATGGGCCACTTTGGCCGCGGTCCGATTCGCACCGCCTGGGTTGGCCTGGTGCTGCCGGCGCTGACGCTCAACTATCTCGGCCAAGGCGCGTTCGTGATCGCGAACCTCGATCGCTTGAACGAGGAATACCAAACTGCTGCAGACGCGGCGCGTGCCGTCGGCGCCAAGACGGTGCAGTTCGATTTCAGCCCGTTCTTCGAAATGGCGCCGGACATGCTCCGCCTGCCGTTGGTGATCCTAGCGACAGCCGCGACTGTTATCGCGAGCCAAGCGGTTATCTCCGGCGCGTTCTCGCTTACACAGCAGGCCATTCAGCTCGGACTGCTGCCGCGCATGGAAATTCGGCGAACATCCGAAACGCAAGCCGGTCAGATCTACATGCCGCAGATCAACTGGCTGCTGCTCGCCGGCGTTCTGATTTTGACTCTGGCGTTCGGCTCATCGACCCGCCTCGCTGCGGCCTACGGTATCTCGATCACCGGCGAGATGCTGATGAGCACGTGCATGATGTTCGTCGTTATCTGGAAGCTGTGGAAGCGACCGATGATCCTGGCGGCGGCTGTCGTTACGCCGTTTGTGATCATCGAAAGCATTTTCCTCGCTTCAAACTTGCAGCGCGTGTGGTCTGGCGGCTTCGTGCCGTTGCTGTTGGCGGGCGGCCTCATCCTGACGATGTGGACGTGGGTGCGCGGCACCAGGCTGCTTGCGGAAACCACAAGGCGCGACGAACCGCTGGCGAAGCTGTTCGAGACGTTATCGCACCATCCGCCGCATCGCGTGCGCGGCGCGGCCATCTTCCTCACCGGCGATCCCGACATCGCGCCGGCGGCGTTGATGCACAATCTCAAGCACAACCAAGTGCTGCACGAGCAGATCATCATTCTCACAGTCAAAACGGTGAACGCGCCGCGCGCGCCGGAGATTGAGCGTGTGAAGGTCGAAGACTACATGCCTGATGTGAAGCGGGTGACGCTGACATTCGGCTTCATGGAAACGCCGAACGTCGTCAAAGCGCTCACCGAAGCGCGAAAACACGGTCTGAAGTTCGACATTATGAAAACGAGCTTCTTCCTCTCACGCCGCACCATTGTGCCGAGCGAAAAGAGCGGCATGCCGCTTTGGCAGGATCATTTGTTTATCTTCCTCGCCCGCAACGCCACCAACGCAACGGACTTCTTCCACATTCCGTCCGGACGTGCGGTGGAGCTGGGTAACCAGGTGATGGTCTAGTCTCGGCGCGACGAGCGTGGCTTAGCGATAGAGATAGCTCGCCGGCAGACCCATGCGCTTGCATGCTTGGGCGGGCGGCGCGTCCTCAATGACGAAACGCTCCGCCGCTGCGCCCATCGCGCGTAGCAATGTGTGTTCACCGGCGCGCAAACCGAATGTACGATCCAGGCCTAGCGTTTCACGCGCCCAATCCGGCGTCATGCTCACGGCGCCGCGCACCATCAGGCGCTGCACGGCTTTCACAGGCAGAATCGGCACCGCGCGCACGATCTTGAAGAACTCAAACACGATGTCGGACGCTTCGATCTTTGGCGCCATCGTCGTAAAGATCGCGTCAAGCGCCGCGCGTGAGCTTGGTGGTGTGTCCGCGCCGTAGAGCGCGGCGACCGGCGCGCCTTCCGCGTAGAAGCAATCCATTTCATCGGCCGACAACGCGCGCACGTAGCGGCTGTAGGCTTCCGAGAATCCATAAGCCGCAGTGGCGTGTACCCAGGTGAGCAATTCCGGGTCGCTGGCGCGATATGCGACGCTGTCAGGCGTGCGCCCTTCGATGCGATCGTGTGCGCGGGTGACGCCAGCGATCATGCGGCGTGCAGTGTCCTCCGGCGCATAGATTGTCATCCACGCGGCAAATCCGGTTCGGCGCATGCGTGTTTCAGGATCGCGGCGAAAGGTTGTGTGCTCCCACACGCCGGTGCGCACGCGCGGCTCGGCGAGTTCGAGGATCACAGCGGCGAGCCCGCCGACAACAAGCGCGACCGGGTTCTTCATCACCCGCCAGCTCACGGAGTCCGGCATGAACAAAGCCGGCGCACCTGCGGGCGCGGCAAAGTCCACCAACGGCATGCCGGGTGGGGGCGCGATGTAATCGCGCAGCAGCCGATCCAAGTTGCGAGCCATCGTGAAAACTCTAGCATACGCAACGAACGAAAGGACGCTTTGGTGTCAATTGCGGACGTTACGTCACTGCAGCAACGCGCTCGGAGCGGCGACGCGCGCGCGCAGTACGAACTCGGCCGCCGTTTGCTCGTCGGCCGCGATGCGCCGTTCGCGCCGGACGATGCGGTACGATTGATCGAGTCGGCTGCGAAGCAAAATGAGACGGACGCGCTGCAACTGTCTGCTGTTCTCGCAGCTACCGGAATTGGTCGCGCCCAGGATTGGAGCGCAGCGTTCGATCTTGTCCGCGGCGCGGCCGAGCTGGGCGACGCGCAAGCGGTACGCCAATTGGCCGTCATCGGTGATCGATTTGGTGATCAGCTTGCGATCCCTCAGTCCGTCGAACACTTCGACGCGCCTCGTATCCTCACGATCGAGTGCTTCCTGTCACACGCCGCCTGCGCCTGGATCATGGAGCGCGCGCGCCCGAGCCTCGAAGCGGCGCGTGTGAAGAACGCCGAGCAGGGCGGGGTCAACACGCACGCCATCCGCACCAACACCGGCATGGGCTTTTCGCTGATCGACACCGACCTCGTCATTCAACTCGCGCACGCGCGCATTGCCCGCGTCATCGATGTTCCGGCCGCGCATCAAGAGCCAACGAATATCCTCCACTACATGCCGGGCCAGGAATACCGCCCGCACTACGATTTCATCGATCCGGGTGTCGCGCATTTTGCGCGCGAGCTGCAAACCGTGGGCCAACGCACCGTGACGTTCTTAATTTACCTCAACGACGACTATGAGGGCGGCGCCACCACGTTCCCGCGCCTCGATTATAGCTTCAAGGGCAAGGCGGGCGATGCGTTGGCGTTCTGGAACGTCACCGATGGCTGTCCCGATCCGCTCACGCTTCATGCTGGAACGCCCACCACAAACGGTGTGAAGTGGCTCTTCTCAAAGTGGGTTCGTGACCGTCCACTGCCGCTGGTGTAGCGTTTACGCCGATGAGCCAAATGCAATCCGATCCGCGGGCTCAGCTCCGTCTTGCGCACCTAATGCTGACGGGACGTGAGCGCTGCACCCAGCCGGACGAGCCAATCCGGCTCGTGGCGGCTGCCTGTGCGCAAAGGTCAGCGGAAGCGTTGATGTATCACGCAGCGCTCGCCGCGCGCGGCCATGGACGTGCACAGAGCTTCGACGATGCGTTTCGTTTCTTAGAGGAAGCAGCCGCGCTCGGCGATACACGCGCCAAGGGCCAACTCATGGCTCTTGGGCGCGGCTTTGATCGCAATGCTTGGTTCGGCCAGCTGGAGCAAGTGCAGCATCATCAAGCGCCGCGGGTGTCCAGCATTGAAGGCTTTCTCCCAAAGCCCGTCTGTTCGTGGCTGATCAAGCAGGCGAGCAAGAACTTAGTGCGCGCGCCGGTGCAGCGAGCGGACGACAACGCGGCGTTCTCGCTCGACAATTCGCGCTCCAATTCGGTCGCTGGTTCAAGCCATCTGCAGCCGGACCTCGTCGTGCAGCTAGTCAACATGCGCATCGCTTCGGCAATTGGCTTGCCGCTGGCGCATCAAGAGCCAACGAACTTTCTCAATTACAAGCGCGGTCAAGAGTATACCGACCACTACGATTTCTTCAGGAGTGAAGAAGAGGCCGGCTTTGCTCACGAACTCCGCACAATTGGCCAGCGAGTCGCCACGGTGCTGGTCTATCTCAATGACGGCTATGAAGGTGGCGAGACGGCGTTCCCGAGGCTCGACTGGAGCTTCAAGGGCAAGCTCGGCGACGCCTTGATCTTCTGGAATCTCGACGTAGCCGGCGAGCGCGAAATGAACTCGCTCCACGCCGGACGCCCCGTGACCAAGGGTGAGAAGTGGCTCCTGTCAAAATGGGTGCGCCAGCGCCCGGTGCCGTTGATCTAGATGCTGCGGCGTGAAAGAAGGCGCGCGAATTGCCGCCGGAAGACTCCCAGGAAAAATTGATGTCGCAGCCCAAGGTCAAAAAAGTCGTGCTTGCCTACTCAGGCGGCCTCGACACCTCCATCATCCTGAAGTGGCTGCAGGAGACTTACGGCTGCGAAGTCGTGACCTTCACGGCTGACCTGGGCCAAGGCGAAGAGCTCGCCCCGGCGCGCGAGAAGGCTCTGAAGATGGGCGTGAAGCCGGACAACATCTTCATCGACGACTTGCGTGAGGAGTTCGTGCGCGACTTCGTCTGGCCGATGTTCCGCGCCAACACGCTCTACGAGGGACAGTATCTGCTCGGCACGTCGATCGCGCGCCCACTGATCGCCAAACGCCAGATTGAGATCGCGAACCTAGTCGGCGCCGACGCCGTCTGCCACGGCGCGACCGGCAAGGGAAACGACCAAGTCCGTTTCGAAGTCAGCTACTACGCGCTGAAGCCCGACGTGAAGGTCATTGCGCCGTGGCGCGAGTGGGAGTTCGAAGGGCGCCCAGATCTCATCGCCTACGCGAAGAAGCACGGCATCCAGATCGCGCAAGGCAAAGAGCAAGCGGCGCCGTTCTCGATCGACGCCAACTTGCTGCACACGTCGAGCGAAGGCCTAGCGCTCGAAGATCCCGATGTTGAAGTGCCGGAGATCGTGACCAAGCGCGGCGATCGCCGCACCATCACGCCGGAAGAGGCGCCCGATCAGGCCGAGACGGTTACGCTCAGCTTCGAGCGCGGCGATCTTGTCGCCATCAACGGAAAGCCGATGAAGGCGCACGAGCTGTTGGCTGAGCTCAATCGGCTTGGCTCCAAGCACGGCGTTGGCGGTCTCGATCTGGTTGAGAACCGTTATGTCGGCATGAAGTCCCGCGGCTTTTACGAAACGCCGGGCGGCACCATCCTTTGGTACGGCCACCGCGCCATTGAATCGATCACACTCGATCGCGGCGCGATGCATCTCAAAGACGAGCTGATGCCGAAATATGCTGGCATTATCTACAACGGCTTCTGGTGGACGCCGGAGCGCAAGATGCTGCAGGCCGCGATTGATGCGAGCCAAGAGAGCGTTGCCGGCGACGTCACGCTGAAGCTCTACAAGGGCGGCGTGCGCACCGTTGGGCGCTCTTCGCCTTATTCGCTCTATTCCAAGAAGCTTGTCGGCTTCGACGAAGCGGGCGGCTACAATCAGGCCGATGCGGAGGGCTTCATCAAGCTCAACGCACTGCGCCTGCGTATCCTGGCTGAGCGCGACAAGAAGCGTGGCAAGAACGAGTAATGGTCAGCCGGGGGGCATGGATCGCCGCATGCATCATTGGCATGCTGGTCTTCGGCGGCCTCGCGGTGTTGACGGCCTATGTCATCTTTTATGACCCGGAGACGGGTGTTGCGCAGTTCACAACGCGCGGCATCGCCTGGCCAATTTTCTTTATTCTTGCTGCCGGCGCGGGCGCAGCGGGCATCTTTATGTCGCCGCGTGAGTTCCGCGAGACCATGCTCCCGCCGGAGCCGCCCCCGAAGCGCGCCGCCTGGCTCGACGATCTAGCCAAACCACCACCCGGCAAAGATAGGGCCGACGATTAGTTCGACGGCGCTGCCGCGACCTGTGCTTCAGCCTCCGCCAACAGACGCTGCGCAACTTCCGCGCCCCCGCCTGCGTGAGGATCGTATGCGAGCGCGCGCAGGATCGGGATCGCCTCACGTGGCCGGTGCGTACGCAGCAACACGTTGGCGGCGTTGAGGCTGATCTCATCGACTTGCGGCGCGAGCTGGCGCGAGAGCAGCAGGATGTTGACGTAGTTCTCGTAGGTCGTGTCGCTCATCGACTCACCGGAATACGTTTCGGCGTAGCGCACCAGCGTCGGCACGTGATTGCCATCCAATCGATAGCCACGCCCGAGATACCGCCGTGCCTGGCCTAGCAACGTGCTGCGCGCGTCGCCGTCGCCGTCGGCGTCGTCAGCTTCGCGGAGATAGGCGAGACCCATCAAGTAAAGGCCATCGCGGCTGTCCGGGTGGGTGGTGAGATATGGCTCCAGCAGCGTGCGCGCCGTTTCCGTCGAGCCCAAGCGGATTTCGGCACGGGCAACACTGAACAGCGCAAAATCATCATAGGGCGCCGCGCCAGCGAGTTGGCGGATGCGGGCTAAGACGCTCGCCTTGTCGTCATCGCTGATCACGCCGCTGATCAAGCGCGCCGAGATCGGCATAAGTCGATCGGCGCTGGCCGGCAGTGTGGCGACATCCATTCGCGGTGTTGCAGCATGCGCCGGCCGGCCGAGCGCGATGGCGTTGGGATTTCCGCGCAGATAGAGGCGCAACGTGCTCTGCATCTGATCGGGCGTGACGCCGAAGCCTTCTTGGAAAGCTTCAAGCGGCGGGCGTCCGCTTCGCATTGCGCGCACGTACGCCAGGAACTGTGTGTTGGCGGCAGGCGTGAGCAGGAGGTAGTGCGCGAAGAGCCAGCTTTGCGCATAGAACATGGAACGATCGCGGCCATCGATTTGCAGCGGCGATGCCGTCAGCAGCTGGTCCATCGGTATCCATGAGCCAGCTCGAAGGTCACGCACGCGTCCTTCATTAGCGCGGCCGATGACGATGCGATCGGTACCAAGCGCTGCCGTGGAAACAACTTCCGCAAAGCCTTCGATGTACCAGGCCGGATAGGCGTTGTTGAAATACTGATACATGAAGTGGTGGGCATATTCGTGGAAGAGCGTGTCCTGCGAGCCCAGCCCGCTATTTGGGCTGAAGATCGAGTACGCCGCGATCCGTTCAGTGCGCGCGACATAGACACCGGCGATGTTGTCGCCGAGGTGCGAGAACGCTTCTTCGAATTGGCCGGAGCTAAATAGATAGACTTGCAGCTTTGTCGGCGAACGTTCGGCAGGTGCACCTGTCATGCGGCGCAGCAGAGAATCAAACTCTTCAAGATTGTTGGCGGCCTCGGCTGCGCGTCGCTCTGATCCGTCGGCGAAAACCGTGAAGCCTGGCGTTTCCACAGAGACCCAGCGTTGCGCGTGCGCCTCGACGCTAAGCGTCGGCCATCCGCACAGAGCCGCGACTAAAACAAAGATGCTGCGCATGCCGACCTCACCTCAAGGCCGAGGCTATGTCCTTGAGGGGAGGCTCGCAAGTATGGGCCAGTGTGCGGATAATCACGCCGCGCGCGTGAATTGCATCCACCAATTCACTTCCCACGTTGCGCCGCCATCAGTCGAGAACGCTTGCTCCCAACGCGCAGAGGTTGCGGTTATCTCGGACCATTGAAAATACACGCGGATTGGCCGGCCGTCGAACACGTCGTCACCTTCGAAGCGCCCGACGCCGTTTGTGAAACCTCCGCGCACGGGCGGATCGATCGTCTGCATGCGCTCGTCAAACCACCAGATCGACCATAGACGCGTTTCAGGATTGAAGGCGCGGATGCCCATGGCGCGATAGGCTCCGGTAGGGATGTCGAGCCAATTGTCGTCCATGTTGCCGAAGCCGTTGAGCGTCGAGACCATCGTGCATGTCCCATCGAACTCAACCCACTCATTCGAGCTGGCGAGACGCTCTTTCAGCCGATGGTGGCGGACGTTCCAGCTGCCAATCAGCCAATCCCAATCGTGACGATGTGCTTCTAAGTCGGCGGTCATGTTTTTCTGTTCTCCGGTTTGTGCGTGCGCGGAGGCGGCAACCATGCCTACGGCGAGCGCGGTGTAGATCGCGTCGCGGCGGGTGAGCGGTGTGTTGGTCATGCAAGCCTCCAAATCGAGGCCGCGTCTTATGGGAGACTACCTGACACCCAATGTCAGGAATTAATCGTGCTCGCGAAATCGCCTTATCGCAGTGCCCCGATAAGCGCGAAGACCAAGATCAAGACGAGCGCTAGGCCCACGAAACCCTTCAACAAACCCAGCGGGCGATGGCGCGCGTCGGCGGCAAAGCGCGCGAGATCTTGCTCGCTCTTTACTTGCTTGCGTTCGGCCGACGTCCGGCCGTCCGTATCTCGCCATCCGCCCATCGTCACTCTCCCGGCAACGCGTTTAGCATCGCCGAGCGCGCAAGCAAAACGCGCCCGCTTGTGACGGGCGCGTTTGTTGGTAAGTCTTGCTGAGCCTACGTCCAGTACTGATCGACTTTGTAGAAGGCGAACGCTTGGTCGCGATAGGCGAGACCGTCGTCCTTCGTCAGCTCGTCGATCGTGTCGGACGGCGCGGCCTTCAGTTCGTCCTTCGTGTATGGCACCACATAGGAGTCTTCTTCTTCGTCATAATTCAGAGACGCCCATGGCAGCGGGTGAAACTTCTCACCCATCTTCAGCACGCCGCCGAAGCCGATCACGGCGAACAGGATCGTGTTGTTCTGCTTGTCGAGCACCAGATCTTCGACGGCGCCGATCTTCTCGCCAGTCGTATCTTTGACGGCGGTGCCGATGACTTTCTTTGCGCGGATTGCGGTCGTGTGTCCTGTTGTGGTGGGCATCGTGTTCGCTCCTGGTTCGATTGGGTTTAGCTAGAACAAGGCGTCTGCGGAGGGGTTCCGTCCCGGCAAGTTGGAATTGCTGTTTGCGCTGCTAGTCTCGCGAGAAGGGAACGGGAAGGCCGACAAGATCACGCGCTGAGCGCTTCTTGCAGGCGCAACGGCAACGGGAGCAGCAGGTATGACGCAGGCGCAAACCGAAGGCGGTTCATTTACCGCGCGTGCCTACATGCATGGTTTTCCGCCGAACGATGCGTCGGCGAGCGTCGATGCCAGCAATTGGCACATGTATCCGCAAGCGAAGTGGTCAGTGCGGCACATGCGCGAACTCTTCGCGTCGCGCGATGCGACGCCGGTGACGCGCCACGCCACCGCGTTACCTGAGCAGGATCAGTCGCTCAACGACGTGCGAGTCCGCACTGATGAAGGTGAAATATCCTGGCAGGATTTTTTGACCGCCACGCACACGGATGCCGCCGTGGTATTGGTCGACGGCCATGTGGTGTTCGAAGGCTATTTCGACGGCATGACGCCGAGCGATCAACACCTGCTGTTCTCATGCACCAAATCCTATTGCGGACTGCTAGCGGAGATTCTTGCAACGCGGGGTCAGCTCGATTTCTCGCGCCCGATCGAGGCTTACGTGCCCGAGATGGCCGGGTCCGCTTATGGCCGCGCGACCGTGCGCCAAGTCGCGGACATGACTGACGGCGTCCATTTCAGTGAGGACTACACGGACATTACTGCCGATATTTTCCGTCACGCCTACCAGATGGGCTTGTCGCCGCATGATCCAGCAAACCCGCCGCGCGGCGCTTGCGCCTCGCTGCAAACGCTGAGCGTCCGCGACCATCCGCCGGGTCACGCCTTTGCCTATCGCTCCGCCAGCACGGACTTGCTCGGCTGGATCGTTCAGCGCGCTGCCAACATGTCTCTGTCGCAACTTTATGCCGAAGAGATTTATCCGAGCATTGGCGCAGAAGGGCAGGCATATTTCACCGTCGATGCGGCTGGCATGGATATCGCCAGCATGGGGCTCAACATCACGCTTCGCGATTTCGCGCGTTTTGGCGAAACACTTCGACGTGGCGGGCGCGTTGGCTCGCGCCAGGTATTTCCCGCAGAAGCAATTGCGTCGATTGCGGCGGGCGGTGACCGCGAGGCTTTTGCCCGCGCTAACATGGCGACGCGGCGGGGGTGGTCCTACAAGAGCCAGTTCTGGTGCACCCATGATCGCTTCGGATCAATCTGGATGCTGGGTGTGCGTGGTCAGCGGCTGCTGATCTGCCCGGAGCTCAATTTGGTTATGGCGAAGTTCGGCTCACACCCAATCGCGAGCAATCTTGTGACCGATGTGATCCATGCTGCTGCGCTTGAAGCGCTAGCGCAGCGGTTCGGTTAGCTCAGAACCAAGCCGATCATCACCGCGCCGTAGTGGCCAGCAGCGCCGACAATCACGCACGCGTGCCAAAGCGCGCGGCGGAACGGGATCGCGTGGTTGAGGTAAAGCAACACGCCGCCTGAGTATGTGACGCCAGCCACAACCAGCATCGCGATCGCCAGCGGCGGCAGCGACGGTACAACCGGGCCAAGCACCAACACGGCGAGCCAACCGAACGCGAGATAGATGAAGCACCACGCCCGGTCAGAGAGGTTCTGGTAGAAAACTTTGCCTGCAGCGCCGGCGAGCGCGGCGATCCAAATCGCAACCGTCACTGCGACAGCGAAGTCGGGCGGGAGCAGCTTGATTGTGAACGGCGTGTAAGATCCGGCGATCATCAAGAAGATCGCGGCTTCATCGATGCGGCGCAGAACGCGGCGATACCGGTTGGGGCGGGTGAGGTTGTAGACGGCCGAGGCGGCGAGCATCGCCATCAGGCACATCGCGTAGATCGCGCCAGCGGTCGCCATCGGCACGCCGCGATTAACCAAGGAAACTGCTACCAGAAGACCGCCGCCAACGAGCGCTGCAAGAATGCCGACCGCGTGCACGATCCCGTCGGCCGCATGCTCGGCCCGGTTTGGATAGTGCTCTGCGAGTTCTTGCTCGTCAGCGGTCAGTAGATCCGAAAAAGCCATACCAGCGCGTCTTCTTTTGCTTTCTGCGTGAGTGGGACGCCTCACATGTAGTTATAGTTCCTCCGCCTTAACGTCAGATGATGGAAACCGCGTTTTTCCTGCAACACAATCGGTTGAGCCTGCGACGCGCGCGCAACGTAAATGTTGCGCGTAGTGCGTGTTTCCCGAGTGGCGCGATTTTCGCACCGCGTTCGGTATGGCCGCACACCGTCCCAATCCTGCTGCGCTCCGCGCTGAGGCGAGGCTACTCGCGATCGCCGGCTTCTTCCTGCTTGGCATTGGCTTTCCGCTAACCTTGATCATGACTGCGATCGCGCTTGGCTCCGGCGAGAACTCGCCGTTCGTGCCCGCCGCGATTGGCGCGCCGCCGATCATGCTTGGCTATCTCGCGTGCCACTTCGCTTCGCAGCGTATGGTGAAGGCGAAGACGCTTGATAACGAGCGCCGTTAAGCAGCCGAAGGCGTGCATTGCTAATCTCAGTGCTGACGGTTGTGCTTCGTTGACCGTGGAACCGCATCACTTCAGCCTCGATCAAGCAGACCCGCAGCGCGCTTGCGCTGCGAGTGGCTTTCGGAGGCCGCATGGAGACGGACGAGTTCGCTTTACGGTTAAGAGGCTGGCGCTTGGCGACGGCCGAAGTGCTCTACTACATGCCGGATCATCCGACGCTCTTGCAGAGCTTCATCTGGCAAACCCTCGATCTCGCGCCGTCCTACCCGCGCATCCACAAATTTCTCGATTTTTGGCGCGCCGAAATTCAGGCGGTTATCCACTCCGTCAACCTCGCCAGCGGCGAGCAGCTGGCGCCGGCGAAGGTTCGCAATGTCGCGACCATTCTTCATCACTAGATTGAGATTGGGCGTTCGCTCCGGGCGCGCTACATAGTGCGCTGAGGGATCGAGATTGGAGAGACGTCGCATGCGAATGCTTGCGCTTGCCGCTTTTGCCGGGCTGCTGGCCGCCTGTGCGACCGCTGGCCCCACGCCATATCAGCCGTCTGACACTGCGCGCTACGGGTTCCAAGAACAGAGCATTGAGGACAATCGGGTCCGGATTACCTTCCGCGGCAACAGCCTGACGGATCGTGAGACAGTCGAGACCTATCTGCTCTACCGTGCCGCTGAGGTGACGTTGCAGAACGGCAAGGACTATTTCGTCGTCTCCAACCGCGACACCGAAGAGCATTCGCGTCTGCAAGGCGATGCCTTCGGCCGCAGCCGGTACGGCTTCTCGTACTACGGCTACCGCCCATACCGGGGCTGGTCGCGCTTTTACGACCCGTTCTTCGATGAACCGTCCTACCGGGAAGTGACGCGCTACGAGGCGATCGCCGAGATCGCCATGTTCAACGGCGTCAAGCCCGCGAACGACGCGAACGCGTTCAATGCCCGGGAAGTGCAGGCCAACCTGCAGGGCCGGGTCACGCGGCCGCCGGCGCAGTAGCGTTCCACGAAAAGCTCCGCTAGAGGTGTCGCCCGCTCGGGGGTAGCACCTCGCGCAAGGACGCACCCGTAGCTCAGCTGGATAGAGCACTGCCCTCCGAAGGCAGGGGTCAGGGGTTCGAATCCCTTCGGGTGCGCCATCTGCTCTTCGCAAGCGCGGCGGAACTTCATCCAGTCGCGCGCGACCATACCGGTATTTTGCGCCTCTCGCAGCAAGCCGCTTTGCAAGCAGCCCGCTTCCGTCGCAATGTCAGCAGCGACCGCATGGCTGAACCAGTCACTTACCGGAGGCGCCGCGGCGCCATTTCCAGAACCGAGCGCGAGTGGCGCGTCGAGGACGATGCGCTGGTCACGCGCGGCGGCTCGGGGCGCGAGCGCCGCTATCGCTGGTCCGATATTGTCAGCGTTCGCCTCTTGCATGATCCGGTGCGCACGCGTCCTTGGCGCTACGTGTTCGAGCTGCAGCCGAAGCACGCGCGCAAGATTGTCATCGACAACGCGCACTACACCGGTGAGCGCGCGTTCGAAGAGCGCTCTGAGAGCTACACGCCATTTGTACGCGCCGCTGTCGCGCGCTGGGCAGCGGTGCATCCGAAAGGGCGTGCGCTGATCGGCGAGACGCCAAAGGCTTACTTCTTCTTGACGATCGCAGCGTTGCTCGCCCTTGGCGCATTGGCTTATGCGCTCGTCGCGATTCCGACGCCGCTGGATTCTTTGTCATACGCGCCGGCGATCAAACTCGGCGTCATCTTGTTGATGTTGCCGTTCTTTTGGCGTGCAGTGATCAAAGCGATTCCGCGGGGCGTTGCACCGGATGCGATTCCTGACCGCGCGCTTCCGCCAAATTCGAATTCGGGTTAATAGAAAGTTTAGGCCGCTGCTGCATATGGTGTAGCGGAGGTTCTATCGTGCGCCAGAAAGACGGCCGTCGCGACTTGTCATTGATCCGCGCGAGCGGCTCCACCGCGCGCGTGCTCAATCTGACTCTCGCATTCGAGCGCTTCGGCGACACGGATGACTTCAAGAACAAGCCGCTCTTCAAAAATCAGCGTCTCAATCGCGCGTTGATTTTGAAACACGTCGTTCGCCAACACGAGCGCGAACTGTTCACACGCCCGACGACGACGGCGACAAAGGTCATCCTTCCTTACGCTGTTGAAGCTCTCGAGCTGGGTGGCATCAGCTTCATGGTCCACGAAATCCGCTTCGAGCGTCTGCTGAAAGACGCCGTGGGCGGATACACAAATGACGCTGATCTTACCGCTGATGCAGAACTTTTGAAGGTGATGGCGGCGCTTCCGTCGTTCGATCCGTTCTTGCTGCGCGAACGCTTGCGCGTGATGGGCGTCGATCCGGCGCGCGCTTACTTCGATATTGCTGAAGCCGACATCGGGCGGATGCGTGCGTTCGTCGGCAAAGAGATCGCCCAACTCGTCAATCTCGCGTTCGCCACGGGTGGTGTGGACGCCGGCGGCCTGTCGCAACGACTTGCTGACAAGCTGATGACGGACGAGACGGCCAAAACTCTCGACCCGCTGCGTCAGACGCTCCGGCTTTCGGGTGAGGAGTACATTGAGGGCGTCTTCGCCTGGAAAGGCTTCCTCTATTACAAGTGGCTGATGGACGAGATCCGTCCGGGTCTGACCGAGTTCAGGCCGCGCTTCGCGGGCCTGCGTATTTCGCAGGCGACGGCGGACGAGCGCCGTGACCTTGCTGAAACCCGTCGCGATATCCTCACGAAGATGGAACTGGCGCTCGGCCGCGTGGAAGAAACGCTGCTTGAGTACGGCATCGCCTTTGCCGCGCTTGCAGAAGGCCAGCCGTCCGCGTTCCGCACTTTCTTGCTGAAAGCGCCGTCGATGTTCATTCCGATCGGCGAAGCGGTGGGCGTCATTCGCCACATCAACTCGTTCTGGCGCTTCCGTTTCCCGGATGCGGCGACACCGATGATGGAAGCCGACGAAGCCATCGAAGTGCTCCACGATTTCGAGACGACCGTTGAAGGCGTCGATTTCGTGAAGAGCAAGACCAACGAGCACAAGCTCGCCAGCTAAAGGTGACTAGGGCAGTGTGCGCTTGAAGATGAGGTCGCGCGTTAGCGCACTCAGTCTCGAACGCCCGCACAGCGCCATCGTCCGCCGCAACTCGCTATCCATGATCTCCAGCGCGCGCCGCACACCGCGTTCGCCGCCGGCGCCAAGCCCGTAAAGATAGGCGCGTCCCAGCGCGACGGCGTTTGCACCAAGCGCGAGCGCCTTCACGATATCGCTGCCGCGCCGAACGCCGCCGTCCAGAACGATCTCGGCGTTGCCGGCTACGGCATCAACAATGCCCGGTAGCGTATCGATGCTCGCCGGCGCGGTATCGAGCTGGCGACCGCCGTGGTTCGACACCCAGACGGCATCGGCGCCGATTGCCACGCACCGTTGCGCATCTTCGGGTGTCACAATGCCTTTGATCGCGAGCTTTCCGTCCCAGGCTTCCCGCAACCAGCGCGCATCGTCCCAGGTCACGGTGCGATCGAATTGGGTGTTGATGAAGCCAATCAAGCCGCCGTCGATCTTCATGTGCACGAAGTTCGCGGGCCGGATTTCGGGCGTGGTCATCAGGTCCCAGAGATAGCCCGGCGCGGCGAGCGCTTGCGTTGCGGTGCGCCAGGTTACCTTCGGTGGAATCGTGAAGTCGTTGGCGCCGTCTCGCTCGCGATTGCCGCCGACGGGCACATCGACCGTCAGCAATATCGCGCCGAACCCTGCCGCCTTCGCGCGCCCCAGCATCTCTCTCACGAGTGCGCGATCACGCCAGACATAAACCTGGAACCACTTGGTCCCTGGATTTACCGCGGCGATGTCTTCAACCGAGGTCGACGCCAAAGTCGAGCACGCGTACGGCACGCCGGCAGCGTGCGCGGCTCGCGCCACCGCCAGCTCGCCGCCGCGCGGATGAAAAAGCCGAGAGGTGGCTGTGGGGCTGATAAAGAAGGGCGAGGCTGAGGGCGCTCCCATGATCGTTGTCGAGGTGTCGATCTCGGCGACGTCCGCGAGTGCATCCCAAACCAGCTCGATATCCTGAAACCGGGACACGCTCCGCGCTAGCGTCACCTCATCGTCGGCGCCGCCGTCGATATAGTCGAACACCATCCGCGGCAGCTTTTCCCGCGCCATCCGCCTGAGATCGGCGATATTCCGCGCTCTGGAGATGGACGAGGGGACATAACCCGGCTGCGACATGCCTGTTTTCTGGGGCGGAGCGCTTCGGTCTGCAAGCCAAAGCCGCCCGGCCTTGCCTCTGTGCCCGGCTCCGCGTAGGAAACCGCCCTTCCGCGGTGGCCCCCAAAGCCGCCGTCCGGGGCCGCCTTAGCTCAGCCGGTAGAGCACCGCATTCGTAATGCGGGGGTCAGGTGTTCGAGTCACCTAGGCGGCACCATTCCCACCC
>Ga0075163_10004800_pt1 | contig 18094 bp, 14 predicted proteins | sample JI1023141ADNA_FD_71478 | JGI IMG/M metagenome (GOLD analysis project Ga0075163, IMG submission 71478) | Wastewater effluent complex algal communities from Wisconsin, to seasonally profile nutrient transformation and Carbon sequestration -... | ecosystem: Engineered > WWTP > Effluent > Algae...
ATCCAGAAGATGATGAAGTTGTTGGGAAGCACCGTTGTAACACCTGCATCGTCGGCAGGAATTTGCCATTTGTCGAGGCTATCCGGGTCGTCGCTCAGGTAATATCCCGCGAGATTTGTGATTGGGTTTCCTGATGGGTTGTAGATTTCAATCCAGTCGTCATACTCGAAAAAGTCATCCATCTGAATTGTTTGATTGGATGGCAGGATCTCATTTATTCTGAGGTTGAGGTTTTGGCTTTTTGCGCCATAGCTTATCAATGCCAGAATCGCGACAAGTACATGTTTTTTCATAGAATCCGGTTTCTTTTCCTTGGTGTCAAAAATACAAGGCGACTTCATTTTTCCCTAACATTTACTTTTTGTCCTGTTTACATAGCAGATGGCTTGTGCAGCGTTGTTTCTAATTACTTTGTAAATACCTTACAACGGAGGCCGCCAGGTTTGCAGGAAAAAATATTCAACACGAGGTGTTTTTTAGGAAAAAAACAGATAAACTTGTAGGGCGGTAAAGATGCGAGTTTTGGAAAGTATTTTCCAAGCCATCAGATTGAGTTTTTACCTTCTTATACTGAGTAAGTCTGATTTCGGAATTGATTAAATCATGCAAGAGCGTTCGATAATGCATATGGATATGGACACATTTTTTGTGTCTGTAGAGCGCTTGCTTGATAGCCGCTTGAATGGCAAGCCTGTATTGATAGGTGGTACAACTGATCGCGGTGTTGTTGCATCATGCAGCTATGAAGCGCGTTCTTTTGGTGTTCATAGTGCGATGCCTATGAAGCTTGCCCGCCAGCTTTGTCCGGAAGCGATTATTATCCGTGGTAATTCTGGAAACTACATGAAATACTCTGATATGGTTTCCGAAATTGTTCGCGAGGCCGTACCAATATTTGAAAAAACTTCTGTCGATGAGTTCTATTGTGACTTATCAGGCATGGATAAGTTCTTCGGCTGTTATAAGTACGGAACAGAGTTGAGAGAACGTGTTATCCGCGAGACAGGATTGCCGATCTCATTTGGATTGTCGGTGAACAAAACGGTGTCGAAAGTGGCAACAGGTGAGGCCAAACCGAATAATCAACGCAGGGTGCTAATTGGTGAGGAGAAACCATTTCTTGCGCCTCTTTCCATCAAAAAAATTCCAATGGTGGGTGATAAAACTTATCAAACCTTGAGGAATATGGGCGTGAGCAAAATTCAAACGGTGCAGGAAATGCCTGTTGAATTGATGGAGAATGCATTCGGTGAAAATGGTGTTTCAATATGGAGAAAAGCGAATGGCATTGATAACTCTATCGTTATTCCTTATCAGGAACGTAAGTCGATCTCTACCGAACGCACATTTGACAGAGATACTATTGATGTGGTGAAGTTGCGTGGAATATTGCTCGCCATGACGGAAAATCTCGCTTTTCAATTGCGACGTGGAGAAAAGTTGACTTCATGTATCACGGTGAAAATTCGTTTTTCGGATTTTCAAACGCAAACATTACAATGCCGCATTCCATACACTTCTGCGGATCACCTTTTGGTGCCAAAGGTGCTGGAATTGTTTGACAGAATTTATAACCGACGTTTGTTGGTTCGTCTCGTAGGTGTGAAGTTCAGTCATCTTGTAGGTGGTGGTTATCAAATCAATCTTTTTGATGATAGCGAAGAGCGCATCAACCTTTATCAGGCTATGGATAAAATGCGCGAAAAATTCGGCGATCGCGCAGTAATGAGCGCTGCCGGAATGATGGCCAAATCTATCGGTAGATGGAATCCTTTCAATGGTGAAGCTCCGCCTTTGCTCGCCAATCGCCGTCAGTAGTGCAGTTCGACACCATATTTAGATTTTTTTCTTGCTCAATTATCACACATATTATTCGATCCGTTATGGTACCATGGAGCCAAAGGAACTTCTCGAACTCGGGCGTGAGAACGGATATGCTGCCATGCCTATCACGGATATCAACTGCACGGCAGGTGTTATAGAATTTTGTAGGTTGGCCAAAAAGTATGATATAAAACCTTCTGCGGGTATCGACTATCGTAATGGTGTGCAACAGAAATTTGTTGGTCTCGCAAAAAACAATGAAGGTTTTGCTCGGCTCTGTGAATTTTTGTCGGCGCATCTGCATGAGGAAAAACCATTCGACGACGTTGCACCCGGCTTGAGTGATGTTTATGTGATTTATCCTTTCTCGGCTTTTATTACAAAAGATGATGAGGATGAAATTAAAAATCACGTGTTGCGTGAAAATGAGTTTGTGGGCGTTGCTATAAAGGATATTCCCAAGTTGCGGTTCTCTGAATTACGACATAGAACGGATAAACTTGTTGTGATGAACACGGTCACTTTTCGCAACAAAAGAGATTACAACGCTCACAGGTTGCTCCGCGCAATCGACAACAATACCTTGCTAAGTAAACTGCCGAAGTCGGAGGAGGGTAGTTTTGATGATGTCATACATAGTTATGATGAACTTACAGATGCATTTGCTGAGTTTCCTCAGTTGCTTGAAAACACGCGTTTTTTGTTGAGCCAATGCGCTATCGATTTTGAATTCGAAACAGGTGAACATAAAAACCTCAAGCACTACACAGGAAATGAAGAGGATGATAATCAATTGCTGGAATCATTGTGCGAGGAGGGTTTGAGATATCGTTATCCTGATGCGGATGATGTGGTGATGCGCAGATTGGAAAAGGAAATGCAATTGATCAAAGAAAAAAGATTCGTGTCATATTTTTTGATCAATTGGGATATTGTGAACTATGCGCGAAACAAGGATTATTATTACGTTGGGCGAGGTAGTGGAGCAAATAGCATAGTGGCGTATCTGTTGCGTATCACTGATGTTGATCCTCTAGAACTCGATCTTTACTTTGAACGATTCATCAATTTGTTTCGACAAAACCCACCTGATTTTGACATTGATTTTTCATGGAAAGATAGAGATGATATTACACGGTATATTTTCGAAAGGTTCAAGAATGTTGCGCTGTTAGGTGCATTCAATACGTTTCAATATTCAGCGGTGGTGCGTGAGTTGGGAAAGGTTTTCGGGCTTCCGAAAAGTGAAATCGACATGCTCAGTGACGGTAAGTTCCGATATGATGAGTTGGACTCGATGCACAAGCTTGTGTTGCAGTATTCGCAGTATCTCAAAGATTTTCCCAACTACATCAGCATACATTCGGCTGGCATATTGATTACCGACAAGCCCGTTTATTACTATGGAGCTACTTTCATGCCTCCGAAGGGTTATCCAACCACACAATTTGATATGCATCAGGCTGAGGACATCGCCATTAACAAATTGGATATTCTGTCGCAACGTGGGTTGGGCAAAATCAAAGATGCGATGTCCATCATTGCTTGCAATCAACCGGAGAAATCGGATTTTGATATTCATGATATCAAAAGATTCAAGCATGACGATAAATGCAACGAATTGTTGCGCGAAGCAAAAGCGCTGGGCTGCTTCTATGTTGAGTCGCCAGCTATGCGTATGTTGCTTACAAAACTTCAGACGCATAATTACCTCGGACTTGTAGCAGCAAGTTCAGTCATTCGCCCTGGTGTTTCATCATCGGGCATGATGCGACAATTTATTCTTCGTGAAAGAATACCTGAAAAAAGACTCGATGCTCCTGCGCCTTTGCTGGAGTTGATGCCTGAGACTTATGGTGTAATGGTGTATCAGGAGGATGTTATCAAGGTTGCGCATGAATTTGCAGGTCTTTCACTTGGCGAAGCTGATGTGCTTCGGCGAGGTATGAGTGGCAAATTTCGCGGTCGCGATGAGTTTGAAAAGGCCAAGATGAAATTCCTTCAAGGTGGCGTACAACACGGGCACTCAAATGAACTTGTGAAGGAAGTTTGGCGACAAGTTGAAAGTTTTGCAGGATATGCTTTTGCAAAAGGACACAGCGCGAGTTATGCGGTTGAGAGTTATCAATGTCTTTTTCTGAAGGCGTATTTTCCTCTGGAATACATGACGGCTACAATCAACAATTATGGCGGATTTTTCAGAACGGAAATTTATGTTCATGAAGCCCGCATGCACGGTGCCACCATTCAGGCTCCGTGTGTGAATACCTCTGATGACAATGCCGTGATACATGGTGAAGATATCACTTTGGGACTTGAAATCATCAAAGACCTTGAGCACAACACGCGCTATCATATTCTTGATTCAAGAAAGGAAGGCGCCTTTGTTTCGCTCAATGATTTTTTGGAGCGTGTTAAGATATCGCTGGAACAGGCTGTTATTCTAGCTCGTGCGGGAGCATTGCGTTTTACCGGTCTCGGCAAAAAGGAGTTGATGTGGCAGTTGCATTTTAGGTTGGGAAAAACAAAAATGACACAGCCTGAACATCGATTGTTTGAGTCTACAAAGACGGACGCAAAGCTTCCCGCGCTCGAACATCATTGGTTGGAAGATGCATACGACGAATTGGAATTGATTGGTTTTCCTCTATGCAATCCTTTCGACTTGTTGATTGAAGAGAAACACGAGTTAGAGGTCGCAGCTACTGATTTAAATAATCATATAGGCAAGTTGGTAACCACAATTGGTTATAAGGTTACACTAAAGCCTACTGGCACATCGAAAGGTGAAAGTATGTTTTTCGGAACTTTTCTCGATCGCCAAGGATATTTTATTGATACTGTTCATTTCCCGCCGGTGGCGAAAAGATATCCTGTTTCGGGTTGGGGGTTGTTTGAAATTACTGGCAAGGTGATGGAAGAGTTTGACGCCATCACAATTGAAGTGATTTCAATTAAAAAAATGCCTTTGCTAAGTGACCCGCGTTTGGCTGATACGCCATCACATCCAGCATTGATGCGCAAACATGCGTCCAACGACCGTTGGATGACGCGCCACTTTCAAGGTGAAGGTGGCAATGGCGGTCAGGATTCGCAACAATGACCAAGCACGAGGTCACTCAAGATACTTACAAATTTTCTTTCAGAAAATCCGTCATCTTGGTATAGAGGTGCAAGCGTGTGTTGCCTCCGTAAATTCCGTGGTTTTTGTTCGGATAAACAAACATGTCGAATTGTTTGTTGGCTGCGACAAGCGCTGTGATCATATCCATCGAATTTTGATAATGCACATTATCGTCGGCACTGCCATGTACCAAAAGATATTTTCCCTTTAATCCAGATACAAAATTGATTGGTGAGTTGTTCTCATAGCCTCCGCTATTTTCTTGTGGTGTTCTCAAAAAACGTTCGGTGTAGATAGAATCATAGTATTTCCAGTTTGTAACCGGTGCGACAGCAATACCTGCTTTGTAATAGTCCGATCCTTTTGTCATACACAATGACGTCATATAGCCACCATAGCTCCATCCTTGAATACCAATGCGGTCTTTGTCAACGTAAGTTTGGCTGCCGAGGTATTTCGCAAAATCAATAAAGTCTTCTGTTTCAAGTTTACCAAGATTCATGTATGTGCTATGCTTAAATTGTCTTCCACGATATTGTGTTCCGCGTGGGTCGCAACTCACTACAACGTATCCGTTCTGACAAAGAAGTTGATGCCAGAAATAGTTTCTTCCTGCCCATGAATCACTTACAGTATTGCTGCCTGGACCACCATAAATGGCTACAAGCACAGGGTATTTTTTGTTTGGATCGAAATCTTTTGGTTTCATCATCCAACAGTTCAATTCAACTCCCGCATTGTCTTTGAATGTGAAGAATTCTTTTGACGTGAGGTTGTATTTTTTCATCCGCTCGCGTAGTGCTGCATTGTCTTTGAGCACACGTATTTGTTTTCCTTTACCATCGAACAATGCGATGTCTACCGGTGAATTGGCGTCGCTGTGTGAGAGAATGTAATACTTGAATCCTTTGCTGAATTCGGCGTCAGTTGTCCCTTTCTGCGTGCTAATTTTTTTAGGGGCCTCCACTTTTTTCTTGAATCCTACAGAGTAGACATGTTTTTCCATGGCGCTGATCGTGCTAGCTGAATAGTAAGCTGTCATGGTGTTTTCATCAATACCATAAAAGTCTATCACATCCCAAGCGCCTTTTGTCAGTTGCATTTTTATATTGCCTGTTGCGTCAAAAAGATACAGGTGATTGTATTCATCACGCTCGCTGAGCCAAATGAAACTGCCGTCCTTGAGAAAATGAAGTGCGTCAGAAATGTCGATATAAGTGTTGGCGTTTTCTTGGAAGATTACCTTGGTTTCTATTTTGCCTGTGCTGATTTGTGAAATCTCAGTCATCAGAAATTCAAGTTTGTTCTGATGCCTGTTCATGCGCATAACGCACAGCTTGTTGTTGTCTTGCGTCCATTCGATGCGCGGAATGTATTGATCCTTCTCGCTACCGATATTTACATTGCTACTTACGCCGGTGTTGATGTCGCAAACATTTATGCTCACCACGCTATTTTCTTCACCAGCTTTAGGGTATTTGAATTTGTATTGTTCAGGATAAAGTTCACCAAACATGTCCATCGAAAATTCCCTCACGCGGCTTTCATCGAACTTATAGTATGCAATGCGATCGCTTGCTGGACTCCATTCAAATCCTTTGGCGATAGCGAATTCTTCTTCATACACCCAATCTGTGGAACCGTTGATGGTTTTATTCCATTCTCCATCTGTTGTGAGTTGTTTTTCTTTTCCGCTTTCGACATTCATCACAAAAAGATTGTTGCTACGAACAAATGCAATGTTTTTGCCGTCGGGTGAAAAATCCGCAAGCATTTGTTTGCCTTTTGCGAAATCGGTGAGTGGGATAGTTTTTTTCGTAGAAATATTATAAACATAGTAGTTGGCCGAGAAGCTGTGACGATAGATTGGTTCTGTTTCTGTCTGAATCAGCAATTGTGTTTCGTCTTTGCTAAATTCATAACCATCAATACCTGTTGTGGCATTTCCGAAAACATCTTTTGAAGTGGCGATGACTGAAGATTCAAGTCCGGTGGCATAGCTGTATTTCACTATGCGGGTGCCGAATGCATCGCTCTCTTCTGTGGCAGTATAGTGCATGCCGTCATTCATGCTTGCTAATCCACCAACGAATTCAGCGCTGAATTCTCCGCCAGCCCAAATTAGTTGATTGTTAAGTCCAGTTTGTGCCAGAACGTTGAATGCACTCAAAAAGGCGACAAATAGTAGAAGTAAGTTTCTCATAAAATATTTAGTTTCAAAAACAGGACCGAAAGTACATTAGGTCATGGTTGGTTGAAAACCGTTCATGGAAAATCAGATGGTGATGCTCGTGTAAGTGTTTTAAACATTGACTTTTTTCCATTTGCCCTTTTTGAAAAGCACCCAATAAATCACAGAAATTAGTCCTTCTGCAGCTGGTATGGATATAAATACACCTAAAGGACCAAGGCCTGTATTGAATGCAAGGAAATAGGCGAGAGGTATTTGGAAAAACCAGAAGCCCAAGAGACACACGTACGTTGGTGTTTTGCTGTCACCAGCGCCATTGAAAGCTTGCATCAGCACCATACCTACTCCATAGAGTATATAACCGAGACTTATGACTTGCAATGCTTCCAAAGCAATTTTGAATTGCAACGATGAGGTGTCAGCTATAAAGTAGTTGATCATCGGATACGATGTGAATAGAATGATGAGCGTAACTATGGCAAGAAATACGGTATTGTAAAGCATTATCGTTTTCACCGACGACTCTGCACGTTCTGGAGCGCCTGCGCCTAGGTTTTGGCCTACCAACGTTGCAGCGGCATTGCTGATACCCCAAGCTGGCAGTATGAAGAACATGATGAGTCTTATTGCTGTTTGATAACCTGCGCTTGCATCGCTTCCGCTGTGTGCAACAATAGCAGCGAGGAAAATCCATGATGCCGATTGAATAATGAATTGAATGGTTGCTGGTCCTGCGATGGTTCCAAGTGATTTGATAATTGAAAGGTTGGGGCGCCATGATGCTTTGCTCATTGGCAATGATTCATGTTCATTGATGAACAAATATTTTAGTTGATATAAAACTCCTATTCCACGACCTATTGTGGTGGCTGTTGCAGCGCCTGCAATGCCCATCTCAGGAAATGGTCCTAAACCATAGATAAGCACGGGGCAGAGAATAATGTTAAAGCCGTTGGCTATCCAAAGGCTTCGCATGGCGATTGAGGCATTGCCGGCGCCTCTGAAAATTCCGTTGATGAGAAACAAGAGGAAAATCACGCCGCTACCACCCATCATGATGCGCGTGTAATTGATGCCTGATGCAATTGCAGCTTCTTCTGCTCCCATGAGATGTAGGATGTTTTCTGCAAAAACAAATCCTGTTATGCTAAGCAGTATGATGAAAATTCCTGATACGAGCAGTGCCTGTTTGCCAGCTTGTGCAGCGCCTTCCGGATTTTTTTCTCCAACCCGCCTTGATACTACTGCGGTGGCAGCGGCGCTCAGACCAATTGCTATGGAATATATTATAGTAATTACAGCCTCTGTCAAACCTACAATGCTCACTGCGTGGCTTCCTAGTTTGTTGACGAAGAATATATCTACAACAGCGAATACACTTTCGAGACTCATCTCGAGCATCATGGGAATTGCCAACAACACAACGGCCCTTCTTATGCTGCCGTTTGTATAGTCATATTGATTATCGCGGAGTGATTCACGAATAACTGCAATGAGCCTTTGGAAAAAATTTGATTTCATGTGTTGATCGGAACACAAAAATACAAATCAAAAATTGCTTGTCATATCTAAATACAAAGTTGATTGCCGTTTGGGTGCATCCGATGCGAGCGCAAATGAAGACTATAGCAGAGTCCTTAAAAAGAATAAAGAAAGGAATACAAAAAAGGATATTGAAGCACTTTAAATGGAAATCACCGAAGAAATCTATATTCTGTTTTCTTGCTGTGATATCAAAGGATTGTTGGCATCGTTCTTTTTGCTCTAGTCAAAAAGGAACTAAGCACTAGAGCTTAATTGTCAGACCTATTTTGCCTCCACCGAAAGCGTTGCCGCCGCCAATCTCGAGGTTTACAGCAGTTTTGTCGTTAAAATAATATCTACCACCAACTTGAGCGCCAATTCCTAGTCCTGATGCTGAATTGCCAGCATAGTCGCTGGAGGAATTCCAAATGTAAAATCCAATGTTAAGTCCTGCATAAATGTCGAATTCTTCTGGAATGTCGGTAATGCCATTGAAGTGATAATTCGCATTCCCTGATATGCCAATGATGTTGTGCTTGTATCTAAATCCCAGAATTTTCTCATTGTAGCTCCTGAAAGAAACTTCTGCGCCTGCTGATATATCGGTGTGAACACCATAGTCAAATCCTACATAGAATGGTATACCCCATGTGGACAAACCTATACCTGCATTGAGTTGCGATTTTCCTTCTGGCAAGGCATATTGAGCGTTTGCCACAAAAGTTGATAGCAATAACAGTAAGAAAAAAAGCTTTTTCATAAGACCTAATTTTGAGTTCAACAAATTTCTAGTTATGAAAGTGCAAAATCAAGAATGATTTGATGACTATTCAACAGATGGTGGTAGATTATTATTGTGGTGAATCCTCTTTTTGATATTATGAGTGATGCTGTTTATTAGGGCTCCAAAGTATTAATATCTTATAACCATATGAATAATTCTTCGGGACAAAAAATTCTAATGCCTGTTCTCATATTTCATAATTTAGCCCTATGTCAGACGCTAAAGAATTGTCACATATATCGGATGATGGAAAAGTGAAGATGGTTGATGTGTCAAACAAACACGCATCGCTTCGCACTGCTGTGGCCGAAGCACGTGTGATGTTGCCGCCGAATGTGCTCGATAGGCTTAGCAATCATGAGCTAGTTTTGGCCAAGGGTCCTGTATTTCAGACTGCCATCATCGCTGGTATCATGGCTGCCAAAAAAACGGGCGAACTCATTCCTTTGTGTCATCCGATTGGTCTTGATGAAGTGAATGTCGATGTCATTGTCGTGAATGATGAGGTTGTAATCACTGGCAGGGCTGTGGTGCATGCCAAAACGGGTGTTGAAATGGAAGCACTCACTGCAGTGAGTGTGGCGGCTTTGACAATCTATGATATGTGCAAAGCATTGTCGCATGATATAGAAATAAAAAGTATCAGGCTGATGAAAAAGAGTGGAGGTAAAAGTGAGTTCAACAGAGAATCATAAAAAGCACGCAGATCTCCAACGACCACAACTTGGTAAGTTCGGAAGAAATGAGTTGGCAGTGTTGGGCACGACTTGTGAAGCTGTGCAATTTTTTGCTGAAACGCTGATAAAAAATTTTCCTGATCATCGCATCGCCTTTGCTGATGCTGATCATGATGAGAATGCTCAAGTCCAAACCAACATTCATTTTCAACAACAACAAAAAGGTGTAAGTGTTTTTATTCCGAATATCAATAACGAATATCAACGAAGAATACTCTTGTCTGGATGTGATGCCATTATTGTAAATGGCAATCACTTTGACGCTGCTGCTCAAATTGTTTTTTGCAATCCCACAAAGGAAAAGTCGCTGCGCAAAAGAAGTGGGGAGCTCACCAATGTAGTCTCTATTTTACTTCCTGCGGACGTGCAAGAAGTTCCAGATTATGTGAAGGAACTCGTTGTCAATTTTGCTGATCTGCCTGTGTTCCGCGAAGATGAATTTGAAAAATTGGCAAGTTGGTATAGACAGAACTTTTTGAAATCTGCGACAGTCAGCGCTTTAATCCTTACAGGTGGAAAAAGCATTCGCATGGGCACGGATAAAAGCAAGATCAAACATCATGGAGTAGAGCAATATCTTCATCTTTATAATCTGCTTAAAAAGTTGGATGTAGATCCATACATTTCTTGCAGGAAAGAACAGTCGGAATATTATGAAAATAGCGGGTGCAAAACCATCATTGATAAGATGCTGGATATTGGACCTCTTGGCGGCATTATGTCGGCCTTCATGATGCAACCTGATAGGGCATGGATGGTGCTTGCGACGGATGTTCCCCTTATTGATGATGTTTTGTTAAATGAGTTGATCGCATCACGTCGCGCGGACAAAGTAGCAACTGCTTTCAAAAGTCCTTTCGACAAGTTTCCAGAACCATTGATCGCCATTTGGGAACCCAAATCTTATCCGCTCATGCTGCAGTTTATGGCGCAAGGATATAGCTGTCCTCGCAAGGTTTTGATTAATACTGATAGTCATGTCGTGGATGCTTCAACTCCATGGAAGTTGGAGAATGTAAATACTACAGAAGACCTTGAAGATCTTAAACCCAGATTAGAAACAGGGCAGAAATGAAAGTCGATATTTGGAACATAAAGGAAAGCGTGTCTGTGCTTAAAGCAAATGCACTTGGCACTTTGCCGTCCTTGTTGATCGCATTTTTTATGATGTCTTGTGGCAAGGAAAAGTCAGATGTCAATCCTGATAAAATTTTTAGTGTTGGTCAGTCAGTTCGCATTAACGACATACGTACTTTAAATGATTCAGTTTGGATAGCTTGTGGAGGTACACGAGAAGAAGTTGGTTTTTTTTTCAGAACTGAAAATGCCGGCATTACATGGACGCAGCAGCAAACACAATTTCCACGAAGTGTGTATTGTCTCGATTTTTTGAACGACCGAATTGGTATGGCAGGCGGCGATTATCTCGATTTGTGGACCACCAATGATGGCGGAATCAGTTGGACCTTTTATTGGTTAGGAGATCAGGTTCCTTTTAATGAAGAAGATCGTCCAGGTGTAAGAAATATTCGAATGGTGAATGATAGCAATTGGATTTTTTGTGGTGGTGAAAACCTCGGTGAAGGAGTTGTATATCAAAGTACCAATTCAGGTGTAAATTGGAGGTTTATTTTTCAGCAGCATGAGTTCCGCGCCATGGACTTTACACAAGGCAACAAAGCTGTTATCGCCGGACATGGTAAGTCGCTTGTGTTTGATCAAGAAATAGAAAACATCACTAGCGGTGATTTTCGTGATGACTTCATGACATCCCTTGTTTGTTTGTCTGACGAGCGTTGTGTGGGAGTAAGCTATGATGGAGCCATTTACATTTCGGACAATACAGGATTGAATTGGAACAAACTTGAACGTGCAATTTCTGCCAAGGGTAAAAGAAAAAATTGGAACGAAATCATCATCCTGAACGACGTCCTTTATGCTGTGGGCAATGAAGGTGCGCTCGCCAAGAGCCACGATACAGGAAATACTTGGGAGTTTGCAACACTCGAAGGCGAGCCAAACCTTTATGCAATTGCTCAAATTGGAAGTGAACTTTTGGCAGCGTCAGATCAGGGCCGTGTTTTTCGCATTGATTGGTGATTAATAGAAGGTATAGAAATAACTTCTTGTTTTGTCCGATTTGCCTGATTGATAAAGCTGTTCGATAATAAGCAAGTCGCGATTGTCGAAGATATAACTCAATGAGTTTTCTTTTTTTTCGATGTGCATTGGGAAGAACTTTTTGGTTACCGGCTTTAATTCACCATTGATGGTGTACCATTGTTCGCTGCTCACTAATTCTCCTTTTACATCATATTGGAAAGTTTCTTTTTCCCAAAGTCCATGAATTTTTTCTTTGGGTTGTCGTGATAGCATTTTGTTTGAAACATCATATGTTGGTGTAAGACTTATTTCTTGCCAATCTGTGTATTGGTGTGAAACAGTCATTTCAGCGATTTGATTTTTAGTGTTATAGGTATAATGGTATTCGGCTAATTGTTTGCCTATTGGCGAGTATTCGATATACCTTATGATACGGCCGTTGCTGTCAAATTCTTCATAGCTTATGTCCAATGTATCAGTAGGCGTGTAGCCATCGAATTTTATTTCAACGCATTTTTTGGTCTGAACCTTCTGATGTGCGTACTGTTTACATTTATCAAGGGATTTGATGTCCTGCGCAGTTAAGAATGCAGGAAATGCAATAAATAGGGTTATATGTAATAATCGCATAGGTTAGATTTGAGTGCGTTTTTACGCGAACAATTTAAAAAAGTTTACAAATGGGGCGTTGGGTATTGGTTTTGTTCATTTTGGCCATGCAATCACTAGTGTTGAAGGGGCAGACCAGTTATATGGAAAAAGTACAAGCCTACCGCGATAGCATGAATTTGATATTCAGCGATGCTGAAACCTCGATATTGCCAGACACTGAGTTGGTACATTTTCATGGCCTTGATTTTTTCGCAGTTGATCCGACATACAGGATAAAGGCGAAGTTTAAGCCAATCAAAAATGGCGAGATAGTTAAGATGAAAACATCAGGCGCTAGAACGCCAGATTACAAGCCATATGGCACATTGAAATTTAAACTCAATGCCAAAAAATGTATCCTGACCTTGTATCAGAATGCCGACAAAACACGCCCGGCATTGAAAGACTATCTTTTATTGGCCTTCACTGATAAGACCAACGGCTTCGATACATATGGCGGCGGCAGATATCTGGAGTACCACACTTGGGATGTTTCTTCCGAGATGATCATCGATTTTAACTATTGCTACAATCCATATTGCGCTTACACCACTGGCTATAATTGTGTGATTCCCCCATCAGAGAATGCACTTGAAATTGAGGTGAAGGCTGGCGCGAAGAAGTATCATGAGTGAGAAAGGGACAATTGCATTTAATTGGTTCGACTGAATATTGCTACCTCTCTTCCGAATAGAGGAGTCATTTGCTTTCTGATTATGACATTTTTCTTAAAGTCAAGTATTCACTTGGAAGCTTAGTAAAATCGACCCTAGAAATACGCACCTCAGAAAATCTCCTTGATCTTCTCCGCGCGATAATTAAAGATGTGTTCCAGTTTTTTCTTGATAAATAGCGCTTGCGCAATGTTGCCTAATGGTCCGAATGGAAGACCGTAATGAACGATGTCCTTCATGAGCACATGATCGCCGTGATCTTCAAAGTGATGCTGATGATGCCAAAAGGAATAGGGGCCGAAGCGCTGCTCATCAACGAAAAACGATTTGTTGACACAATGTGTTATCTCTGTTGTCCAACGAAATTTAACTAAAGGAAAGGGTTGGATTTTGTAATTGATGATCATGCCGGGATACATGCTTAGTCCGCTTGTGTCAGTGAGAATGTCGAACTTCAAGTCATCAGGGGTCAAAATATTCAGATTGCCAGGTGTTGAGAAAAATTCCCATGTCTTGTCCAAGGATGCGGGAATTTTTGTTGTCCTTTCTAGTGAGTAAATACGCATACTCAATAAACCAATTGCATGCTGAAAGGTTCACTGGAAAAGGTTTAGAGGTGCGATTATGCTTTTTAAAGTTGCTTTCAGTTCTTTTTTTTCGGTGAACGTCTTTTGCGGTAAGCGTAATATCCGAGCACAACCTCAAGTGCCTTTTGCATCGCTTGATTAATGGGGTAGAAGTCGACAAGGTTATGATCGATCGACGACATGCGCGTGTAATAATTGCTCATTACCGGTACTTTTTTTCCTTGCTTTATTTCTTCAATTAAAGCATTGTACTGGGCCGACTGTTCTTCTTTTATGAGTTTGCATGTGACAAGTTCACTGTTGCCTTCTTTATTGCGGCGAGCGGTGAATCCAAAAAGTCTGCAGATTAGTCCGCGATTAGGATATTCATTGCATAATCCACCGAAGTTGGTGACATGCGGCCGGAATACATAACATAATGTATCCGTTGAGTTTTGTATTTCTTCTAAAGCTTTTTCTGCTCTTCCTTCGTCAAAAAGTTGCAAGGCAAGTGGCAGAAACTCTAACGGCGTTGCTTCGATATCTGGCTTTTTGCAACATTCTCCACAACCGGCTAGGCAATGCAGTCCGCTGGATTTTTGCAAGTCTTCAATGTCTTTGTCAAGTCGACTGTATACTTGTTTGACAGCATTTACTTTTTGAGGCAAGGTTTTCATTCAGTGATATTGAATTTGTTGCTTTCACATCCTCCATTAACATCACATGCGTGAAAGACGTAACATCCCGATTGAAGTTGAGGTATGTTTCTGCTGCTTTTTTCATCGCTGTTTGTGGTTTGCCAACTATACAAAATTTGACCTTGCAAGTTGTAGATCGTTAATACAGTACCTGCGCCGAATCCAGTCAATTCATACCTCAACGCTTTGGCATTTGCTGGTGATACAAATGCGAAGATCGAACGGTCTGATATGCGATAGTTTTGTATGTTGTCTACGATATCTGTGTGCAACTGACAAACTTGTGGGATATGATCGCTCATATAATACATCGCTGTGAGGACCTCAGCAGGCACCGGATTTTCGATGTTGCAGTCGGTGATATTTTCGTTGTAACAATTGCCGGTATTGCCAAGCGATTCAAATGATCCTTGCAAAAAATGGAGGTCGTTGTCTTCATTCATCAATGATTCAGAAAAAAGTATAAAGTCGAAACGATCATCGAGTCCACCACTTGCACCATCTGCTGCCACCTGATTGACACGTGTTGATTGTGTTAGAATTTCTTTGTGAAGAAAATTGCTACCTGGCCAATCGCCGTATTCAGCAAAAGGATCAACCATAACGATTGCATTATCTGTTGATGTAATGGCGGTATAAGCAGCTTCGGTGTTGGTGTAAAGATTAAAGTCGCCGGCGAAAATCACATTGGCATTTGGTGGCAGCGACTCGAAGTGCTCTATAAGATAATTGACCATAGTGAGACGCGCCAGCTCATTATCGGCGCCGGTAGAGCTTTTGAGGTGGGTGACATAGACATAAAGGAATGTTGTGTCGCTGGTTATCGGCAGCAATGGATCATTAAGGTAAAGCACAAATTCGTTGATGTCGCGGTAGTCGGTCAACACTACAGACTCTGATTTCAAACGCAGTTTTTCTGTGTCAAAAACTATGGCTTGCTGAAGGAGATTGCCCGGTGAACCTGGTGATTGTTGCTCAATGAATTCACTATGCTGAAAGTCGCCATAGTCAAGGCTGTTCATCATGTCGGTTACAGATGCTAAGCCCTGTGCGCTCTTGAGTTCTTGGATCATGAGCAAATGTGGGCGAGCATAATCTACAATTTTCTCGAGAGTATCTACCCTACCTTGGATATTGCCAGTAGGGAAGTTGAGCATGTTGTAGCTCATGAGGTTAATCTGAGCGTTACTGTTCAGAATAATAGTGATTGATAAAACACAGGAAAGAATAAATCGCATGGTGCAAATTAACCCACATTCCTTGATAGGATTCTACAGATATAGAAAAAACATCTTTGACATCTTCGAGATGAGCTGCCGTTCTACTTCTTTTTATAGTGTGGATGGAAGCTAAGGATTTCTTCTTTGAGACGCATCCGATCGAGGTGTGTGTAGATTTCGGTTGTCGTAATACTAGCGTGTCCGAGCATTTCTTGCACCGCGCGCAGATCGGCGCCAGCTTCCACCAGATGTGTAGCGAATGAATGTCGGAATGTGTGCGGCGATATTTGTTTTTTGATACCAGCTGCAACCACGAGATCGCGAATGATATTGAAGACCATCATGCGTGAAAGTTTAGACCCTCTTCTGTTCAGGAAAAGAAAGTCTTCCTGACCTGATTTAATTGCTTGATGGTTTCTTGTTTTTTCAAGATAATATTTTATCCATTGAAGTGCAATGGAGCCAACTGGTACAAGTCGTTCCTTGTTGCCTTTTCCTATGACCCGAAGAAAACCTTCACTCCTGTGTATACTGCTGAGTTTAACATCAACTAATTCCGAGACTCGCAATCCGCAACTATAAAGCAATTCGAGCATGGCGCGGTTGCGTGTGCCTTCAGGTTTGCTCAGGTCTATGCTACCAAGAATTTTTTCCATTTCGTCTACACTTAACACATCGGGTAGTTTGCGTCCGATGCGCGGTGTGTCGATCATTTCCATCGGATCGGATTTTATTTCTTTTTCTAATAATAGATAGCCAAAAAAACTTTTTAATCCTGAAATGATTCTTGCTTGTGTTGTCGCGGAAAGACCGAGTTTGTGGATGAAAGCAATAAAATTTTTGACCACGGCAGTAGTAACTTGCATGGGCGATGTACATACTTCATACTGTTCGCAGTATTGCTGTAGTTTGGTGACATCAGATACATAGGCTTCTATAGAGTTGGCAGAAAGTGATTTCTCCAGCCGCAAATAGTTCGCGAAGCCACGAATGGTGATTGGCCAATTCATAGGCTAAATTTCTAACTGAGTGTTTAATGTTTTGAATGAGTTTTAACTATGCACCAACAAACGACTGTTTAACCCTCATTTCGCCGGGTACTTCATTTGAAGACTTCCCAAAACTTTTTTTATGTAATGAAGAACTGTAGGTACGGTTTAACAATCAGATTTTCTGCTTTTCACGCTCAAAGAATGTTGTATAATCTGGATTTAATCGCATGATAAATGTCAGTTGGCCCATTGGTTTGAAGGACTTAAGGCCTGATTTTCATTACCCGATTTTGTCGTGATGAAAATTTTCTTTGTCGATATGCAAAACATCGAACTTATTCGCAAGTACAATATTCCCGGACCCAGATATACAAGTTATCCTACAGTTCCATATTGGGATCTTGAGCCCGTTGGTCAGGATGACTGGAAACGTTGTGTAAAGGGAACATACAACAAATCGAAAGAAGAAGGCATTTCCTTATATATTCATTTGCCTTATTGCGAAAGTCTTTGCACCTATTGCGGATGCAATACACGCATAACGGTGAATCACGCGGTAGAAAGACCGTATATCGATGCCGTACTTCGGGAGTGGTCGTTGTATCTTGAACTATTTGATGAGAGACCAGTGGTTCGTGAAATCCATCTTGGTGGAGGCACACCGACTTTTTTTAGTGCTGCAAATCTGCGGATGTTGATATCCACAATATTGGAATCAGCTGACATTCATCCGGAACATGAGTTTGGATTTGAGGCACATCCCAACAATACAACAGCCGAACATTTGCAAACGTTGTATGATCTTGGTTTTCGACGCCTTAGTTTGGGGATTCAGGATTTTGATCCCCGGGTGCAAGAGATCGTCAATAGAATACAGCCGGTCGAAAAGGTGGCGGAATGCACGCAATTGGCGCGCGAGATAGGATACACTTCTATCAATTATGATCTTATTTACGGATTGCCTTTGCAGACTTTGGAAAGCGTAAAAGCAACAATAAAAACTGTT
>Ga0075163_10004802_pt1 | contig 18093 bp, 20 predicted proteins | sample JI1023141ADNA_FD_71478 | JGI IMG/M metagenome (GOLD analysis project Ga0075163, IMG submission 71478) | Wastewater effluent complex algal communities from Wisconsin, to seasonally profile nutrient transformation and Carbon sequestration -... | ecosystem: Engineered > WWTP > Effluent > Algae...
CCGCTTCATCGACAGTCTTGTGATTGGCGGCTAGCCGCCGCTCGACTAGGCTCCCGGCAACAGGCGCGAGAACAGCGCCGATTGCCGGGAGAGAGATCATGATCACCACAACTGCGGCTTCGCTTGTGTCTCTGCTGTTCATGCAGCAGGGCGGCACGATGGTGCATCCCGAGAAGCCATCCGCCAATCCGCCGAAGGTGGAGCAGCAGGTTGCGATCCCGACGCCGCCGCCCAAGCCCGCCAGCCCGGTCGTCGCCAACGATCCGCGCACGGGCAAGCCGGTGGAGAAGAAGGGTCTCGACGCCACGGACTATGCCTATGTGATGCCGGCCGGCGTGACGACGAAAGAGGTCGTCTACTATTCGGAAGGCTCGCCCGCCTACGCGAAGATCTTCTATCCCAAGGGCTTTGACGCCGCGAAGAAGACGCCGGCTGTCGTGCTGGGCCAGGGCTGGGCGGGCAGCCACGTCTCGATCGAGAAGTATGCCGCCGTATTCGCCGAGCATGGGTTGGTGGCGATGACGATCGACTATCGCGGCTGGGGCAATTCGGAAGGCCAAGTCCGCCTGCTCTCCCCCATCGATCTTGGCGGCGGGATGGAGAAGGACGAGAACCGTCACACCATCATCGAGAATGCCACGGTGTGGGTGAAGCGCACCAAGCTGGATGCGCGTGACCAGCAGGACGATTATCGCAATGCGATCTCCTTCATCCAGGGCGAGCCCGGCGTTGATGCGGACCGCATCGGCGTGTGGGGATCGAGCTATGCCGGCGGCAACTCGCTGGCGGTTACGGGGCAGGATGCACGCGTCAAAGCCATCGCGATCCAGATCCCCGGCATCGGCGGCAATCCTGAAGGCACGCCGCCGCAGTCATATTCCGGCGCGGTGCTGGACGACGCGATCCGCCGCGCCCGCACCGGCCAGGGCTCAGAAATGTGGACCGGCTATTCGCGCTCGATCCTGATCGACTCGGAGATGATCGAGGCCAACCGCGAGAACAACACCCTGCAGTGGGCGAGGAACATCGGCGAACGGCCATTCATGGTGATCGTCGCGGAGTTCGACGAGCTCATCAACAATGAGCGCGCCGGCAAGGCGGCTCTGGAGTATGCGAAGGGGCCCAAGGAATACATCGTGGTGCCCGACATCACGCACTTCGAAATGTACTCCGGCGAGCCCTTCAAGATCTCGTCGGGCGCGGCCGCCCGCTGGTTCGTGACGCACCTGACGAAGTAGGCTTAGCGCGCGTTAACCATCGCGTCTGACGACATGGCGACGGCCGCTCACCGCGGCCGGCTGCCTGCATTTATCCCCGGAGAATCCACAACTCCTGCGTGCCAAAATCTGGCATGTTGCTATCTTGTTCGTTGTTAGTTTGTTATATGTTCTTGTCTCAGCGCTATAGTTAGCGGACAGGACATTGAAAGCGGACAAGGTTAATGCCGCCCAGGACAGGCTGGAAAACGCGATCGCAGGAAGCCGACTGGTCGCGCGAGCGGGATCAGGCGCGCGGGCGTGGGGCGCTGTCCAATGCATCGGGCCGGTTCGAGAGCCAGTATGCCGAGCCGTTCGATGATGGCTGGGAACAGGATGAAAAGCCCGAGACGCTGAAGACGGAAACCATCCTCGAAAAGCCGAAGACGATCATCAGCTACAACACCTCGCCCGACATCTCGTTTGATCGGACGATCAATCCCTACAAGGGATGCGAGCATGGCTGCATCTACTGTTTCGCCCGGCCGAACCATGCCTATCGCGGCCTGTCGCCGGGGCTGGATTTCGAGACGAAGATTTTCGTGAAGCCGTCCGCGCCTGCCCTGCTGCGGCGGGAGCTGTCGAAGAAGACCTACAAGCCCGGGCTCATCATGCTGGCGGGCGACACGGACATCTACCAACCCATCGAGAAGGAGCTGCGCATTACGCGCGGGATTCTCGAAGTGCTGGCGGAGTTCGATCATCCTGTCGCGCTGATCACCAAGTCTGCCTTGATCACGCGCGACCTCGACCTGATCGCGCCGATGGCGGCGAAGGGGCTGGCGTCGGTGGCGATCTCTTTCACCACGCTGGACCGCAAGCTGGCGCGCGCGATGGAGCCGCGCTGCGCAGCGCCGCACAGGCGGCTGGAGACGATGCGCGAGCTGAGTTCGGCGGGCATTCCAGTAACGGCGATGACAGCGCCGCTGATCCCCGCGCTCAACGAACCGGAACTGGAAAGCCTGCCGGAAGCGGCGCACGAGCACGGCGCGACGCGCGCGGGGTATGTGATGCTGCGCCTGCCGCTGGAGATCGCCAGCCTGTTCACCGAATGGCTGGAGGCGCATTATCCGGACAGGGCCAAGCGCGTGATGTCGCTGATGCGATCGATGCACGGGGGCGAAGATTATCGCTCGGAGTGGAAAGTGCGCCAGCGCGGGGATGGGCCGTATGCGCAGCTGGTGGCCGCTCGTTTCCACAAGGCGGCGCGGCGTCTGGGGCTTGCCGTGTCGCGGCGCAACAGCGTGCGCACTGATCTGTTCAAGCCGCCGACGCTGAAGGATGCGGACACGCAGATGGGGCTGTTTGACGAAGCCTAGCCCCTGAGCCACCAATCGAGGCCGGCCTGCATTTCCTGGCTGCGGAGTTCGTGACTGCCATCGAAGGGGTGAAAGCTCACGTCGAGGCCCATGGCGGTTAGGCCGGGCACGATGCCCATCGCAGTGTTCTCGAACTTCAGGATCTCGTCGCGGCGTCCGTGCGAGATGAAGATGCGCGGCTGCATGCGCGTTGTGAACGGCACGACGCCGCCCGGAGAGAAAGCGAGAATGTCGCCGAACAGGTCTCCATTGCGGCCGCCGAGCGAGATGGCGTAGCTGGCGCCGTCGGAAAAGCCGCCGATGGCGACGCGGTTGCGGTCGATGTTCACTTCGGCGAACAGGGCGGCAAGCGCGCGATCGATGGCGGCGGCGTCCTCGCCGAATGTGTCGTACGTGGCGCTTCCAAAGGCGCGGATGGCGTCCCAGGTCTGCCGCGCTGAATCCGGCGCCAGCAGAACGATACCGCGCTGTTCAGCCATCGGCATGAAGCGGCGCATCAGGCCATCGCCCTTGCCGCCGGCGCCGTGCAGCAACAGCAGAAGCGGCGCGGGCGTCGCGCGGTCGAGCCCTGGCGGAACGAACGCGGTGGCGCGCAGTCCGTCGAGATCGAACAGGCCGCTCCGCGCAGCGGGTTGGAGCAGCGGCGCGGGCCGCGCGGCGAGGCGCCCATCTGCGTGCGTCATCACTTTCCCCTCCCCCGATGCACACGCAGTCGCCAGAACAGTCACGGAGAGACCGGCGACAAAGCTCCGACGCGAGTGGACAACTATCATGGTCGCGGCCTCCTCATTTCGCCGGTTATGGTAAATGCCGCTTAACCATTGACTCAATGGGTTATTTACCCGGGTCAGCGAGTCTCCACGCTTCAGTCCGTTGTGGGCCTTGCGTGAGACATCGACATGGCGATCAAAACGATCGACCCCCAAAGTCAGAAGACTGCCCCAAAGACTGCGAAAGCGAAGGCTTCCGCGTCGATCCTGGCAAAGCCCGTCCTGCCGCTGAACCAGATCGTGGTGGGCGACTGCATCGAATCGATGAACGCCCTGCCGGCCAACTCAGTCGACCTCATCTTTGCTGATCCGCCCTACAACCTGCAGCTGGGCGGCGACCTCACGCGTCCCGACAACAGCCATGTCGATGCGGTGAACAACGACTGGGACAAGTTCGCGTCCTTCGCCGCGTACGATGAATTCACCCGCGCCTGGCTGAAGGCTGCCCGCCGCATCCTGAAGGATGATGGCGCGATCTGGGTGATCGGCTCGTATCACAACATCTTCCGCGTCGGCGCGGCGATCCAGGATCTCGGCTTCTGGATCCTCAACGATGTGGTGTGGAACAAGGCCAACCCGATGCCCAACTTCAAGGGCACGCGGCTGACCAATGCGCACGAGACGCTGATCTGGGCTTCGCGCTCGGAGAAGCAGAAGAAGTACACGTTCAACTACGACGCGCTGAAAACCGCCAATGACGATGTGCAGATGCGCTCGGACTGGTGGACGCTGCCGATCTGTTCGGGCGGCGAGCGCATGAAGAACGATGACGGCCGCAAGTCGCACCCGACACAGAAGCCGGAAGCCCTGCTCCACCGCATCATCGTGGGCACGACCAATCCGGGCGATGTGATCCTCGACCCGTTCTTCGGCACGGGCACGACGGGCGCGGTCGCCAAGCTGCTGGGCCGCAACTTCATCGGGCTTGAGCGCGACGCGGATTATATCGACGTAGCAACGCGCCGCATCGCCAATGTGCGTGCGCTGGGTGCTGAAGACATCGAAGTGCAGACCAGCAAGAAGTCCGAGCCGCGCGTGCCGTTTGGCGCTCTGGTGGAACATGGGCTGGTGCGCCCCGGCGACCGACTGTTCTGCCCGCAGAACCGCCATGTCGCGCGCGTGCGTGCCGATGGATCGCTGGCCAACGGCGAAGCCTCCGGATCGATCCACCGCATGGGCGCGCATGTGCAGAATGCGCCTTCGTGCAATGGCTGGACGTTCTGGCACTTCAAGTCGGACCAGGGCCTTGCTCCGATCGACCTTTTGCGCCGGAAGTTCCGCACGCAGATGGGCCTCTGACGCCTCGGCCGTTTTCACTTTGTGGCTGACACGCTAGGTTCAGCGCGCCTGCAAACGTAGGCGTGAGGGGAAACTCCATGGGCAAGGTCCGCGTCGATTGTTTCTCAATTTCCCTCGACGGCTTCAGCGCCGGCCCGAACCAGACGCTCGATAATCCGTTGGGCGAGCGAGGGATGGAACTCCACAACTGGTTCTTTCCGACGAAGACGATCCAGAAGAACGTTTTTGGAAACGATGGCGGCTCGGACGGCGTCGATGAGCGGATGGCCGCGCGCAGTTTCGAGAATGTCGGCGCGTGGATACTGGGCCGCAACATGTTCGGGCCCGTGCGCGGGCCGTGGCCGGATGAGACGTGGAAGGGCTGGTGGGGCGATACCCCGCCCTATCATTGCGACGTGTTCGTGCTGACGCATCATCCGCGCGCGACTTTCGCGCTGGCCGACACGACATTCCATTTCGTGACAGATGGCATCGAGGCGGCGATGACGCGCGCGAAGGGGTCAGCGAAGGCCAAGGACGTCCGCATCGGCGGTGGCGCCTCGACGATCCGGCAATATCTGCAGGCAGGGCTGATCGACGAGATGCACATCGCGGTGTCGCCGGTCCTGCTCGGACGCGGCGAACACCTGTTCAGCGGCATGGACCTCAATGCGGTGGGCTTCAAGCCGCCGGAGCTGATCCCCGGCGAAGGCGCGACGCATTACATGCTCAGGCGATAGGCCTACTGCAGACCCTTCTTCGCCTCGGCCAGGCCCTGGTTGAGCCAGCCGAGTTCGTTGCGGTTGGTGGAGGCTTTTACCAGCCCCTCGAACGCCGCCACGCGGGCGCGGAGCACATCCTTGTCGCCGGCTGCGCCTTCTAGGCCGATGGATGTGAGGTGAAGCGCTTCGACAAGTTTGCCCTGCCCGATCAGCAGCATGGCTTCGTCCGCGATAGCCTTCGGTCCGCCGGCCAGTCTCACGAGTGAGCCTGAGACGCTGTCGCGGCCTTCGGGAAACATCGTGGCAGGATCGCCGGAGAACCAGCCGGCATAGCTTTCGTACATGCCGCGCACCGACCATGAAATCTTGCCATAGCCTTCGCCGACATCGAGCTGGGGCGGCAGCTTGATCTCGGCCATCAGGGTGTGGACGTCCTTGCCCGCGTTCATGCCTTTCAGCACGGCGTCGTGCACATAGACGATGGCGTCGCGCATCTTCGTGAACTGGGCGCGGACATTCTCCTTGCCGACGATGGCTGGGCCGTGGCTTGGGATCACGATCTCAGGCTCCAGCGAGAGCACCTTTTCCAGCGAGGCGATGTATTCGAGCGGCCAGCGCGGGCGCGTGCCGCGCAGCGTGTACATGTTCGGGAACGACTCGTAGAAATTGTCGCCCACAAAGGCGGCCTTGAGGCTGGGGACCCAGGCGGTGAGATGGTCCGGCGTTTCGCCCGGCGTGTGGAAGAGCTGGATCTTCACGCCACCCACATCCATGTCGAGCGTGTCGCGGAAGGTGATGTCGGGAACAATGCCGAGCACGTTTGGCGCCGGCCCCTGTTGTGCAGGCGCGGCTCCGGCAACTGCGCCGCCGCTTCCCGCGAACTGGAACTGCGCGGCATTGCGACGGCCGAAGAAGCCGGCCAGCATGCGCTGATAGCCGAGGAACTCGCCGAAGGATTCTTGCGCCACGACCTTCGCGCCGACGGACTTCCACAGGACGACGCCGCCCGTGTGATCGCCGTGGCCGTGGGTGAGGATCACATGGCTGGCCTTCGTGACGCCGGCGGCCTGCAGCAGATCGAAATGCGCTTTCGAAGCGGGCGGGCGCGAGGTGTCGATGATCACGGCGCCAGCGGGCGTATCGACCACGATGGTGTTGGACGAGACGTTGCGGCCGAGCACATACCGAAGGCCGGGGGCGACGGTGATGACCTCCAGGTTCTGGGTCGGGTCGGAGAAGTCCATGCTGGAAGGAAGCTGGGGCGACTGCATCTGCGGAGCGGCAGCTTGCGGCGTCTGGCCTGTCGCCATCGGCGGGGACTGGCATGCGCACATGGCCAGCAGGCCTGCAAATCCAGCGATTTTCCGCATCTTCCGCGCCTCATCTAAACGATACTGATTGGTATCGACTGGATCATTTAGCACACCGAGCCGCCGCCGCAAACCTTAGCGGGCGATGCTCATGCGCTTCTTCGCCTGCTCGCGTTTCAGCTTGTAGCCGACGCGGGCGATCGCCTCGATGGCGGGGATGAGTTCGCGGCCGAGCGGGGTCAGCGAATACTCAACTGAAGGCGGCGAGGTGTCGACGACGGTGCGGACAACGATGCCTATGGACTCCATCTCCTTCAGCCGCGTGGACAGCATCTTGGCGGAGATCGGCTTAACGTCCTCGCGCAGCTCGGAGAAGCGGCGCGAACCGCCGGAGAGATACCAGATGATGTTCGGGGTCCACATGCCGCCGATCAGGTCCATGCATGTGCCGATGGGGCAGGCTTCTGGATCGGGGCGGACCGGGCTCTTGCGCATCTTCAGGGCCATTGCCGTAACTTCCCCCGCAGCGTGACGTAGTAACCCGGCGGTTACCGGATTTTCTCTGGTAACATGGCGCTACGTGGTTTCCAAATGTAATCACGTACCCTAAGTCGAGCGTCACCTGTCAGGGAGAAATCGATGAAACTCTACTACGCACCCGGCGCATGTTCGCTCGCCACCCATATCCTGCTGCGCGAGGCAGGCCTGCCTTTCGATCTCGAGAAGGTCGATATCCGCGCCAAGACGACCGAGCATGGCGAGGACTGGATGGCCCTTAATCCAAAGGGTTACGTCCCTGCCCTTCGCCTCGATGATGGCGACGTGATCACCGAGAACGTTGTGCTGCATGGCTACATCGCGGACCAGAAACCCCAGACCAACCTCGCCCCGGCGCACGGCACCAAGGCGCGGCTGAAGCAGGACGAACTGGCGGTTTATGTGTCGACCGAGATCCACAAATCCTTCGGTGCGCTGTTCAACCCAGCGATCACCGATGACGCCCGCAAAGCGACGATCGACCGCCTGATGACCCGCTACAAGCTTATCGAGCAACTCCTTGCCGATGGGCGCACCTACATCACGGGCGCACAGTTCTCGACGGTCGACGCCTATCTGTTCACCGTCACCAACTGGGCTACCCCGCTGCGAGTCGACCTTTCCTCCCTGCCGAACCTGCTGGCCTATCAGCAACGCGTGGCCGCTCGTCCGGCTGTGCAGGCGTCGCTGGTTGCCGAAGGTCTCGTGAAAGCGGCTTGATCTATTTGACGGGGGCCGGGGCGCTTGCAGCTATTGCGCGCGCTTCGGCCAGCGTCGGATAGAACTGCATGAACACGGTGTCCGACGTTCCGGCGTGTTCATCGTGGCAGGCGTAGCAGGCCTGGCTGCGCGGAACGGGATTGCCGGTCGTCGAGCCCGCGCCGAAGCCGTAGAATGTCCACGTGCCGGGACCCGCCTTCTCATCCTTCACATGCAGCGAGCGGCCGATGATCGCGCCCTGCGTCTTGCCGCCCTTTGCCGGCGCAATTTCTTCGACCGGCAGGCGCACTTCAAGCTGGAGCATCGCGCCCACCGGAAACGCGCCCGTGGCCACATAGGCGTCATAGCTTTCAGGATCTAGCCGGACCGTGTTCAGCGTCACACCGCCATCGCCCTCATACTGGAGCGCATAGGTCGTCCCGACTGTGGGCCAGCGGTCCATGTTCTCGGGGATTAGGATGCGTCCCTGATCGTCGAAGGTGGGGCCGGCGAAGGCGGCAGCAGCGAGCAGGCTCGCGCAGCCAGCGACGGCAGCGCACGTCATGAGGAGGCGTTTCATTTTGTGTCCCTTTGCCCCGTCTCTCACGGACGGGGTTCGTGATCCGACCCGTGGGAATGACGCCTCAAGCCGCGCGAAACGGCAACGCCCGCGGCCCCGCGATTACAGACAAAGTCCGCACGCTTTGCGCCAAGCGGCCTCACCTGACGCCAGATTGAAGAGAATCCGACGGCGCTAGCGGCCTTCCTCGTTGGCGTTGGCGGCGACGGTTGCGCCGCCCCGTTCCTGTTCGCGCGCGCCGGCGAGAATGCCGTACATCGCGTGATTGCCTTCGTGGCAGGCGTATTCGTAGGACGGCTCGGGCGAGGCGTTGAAGGCGATCTCGCCTTTCCACGGCTGGGAATACTGGGAGGGATCCTCGACCGTGAACTCGTATACGATCTGCTTGTCGTTCCAGCGTGTGAAGCGCTCGGTCAGCCTGCCCGCCTTCGTGACATAGCCGCGTTGCTGCGGATGGACGTTGCGCGTTTCGACCACGAGCGTGTCGCCCTCATACCAGCCCACGCTGTCGCCCAACCATTGCTGGATCACGTCGGGGCGATAGCTCGCGCGCGCGGCCTCGGCATTGGCGAAGATCGGGACGATGCGCGCGTCGTGCACCATCTCGACGAGGATCATCGCGTGCGTGGGCGACTGAACGATCTGGTACGTGTTGTTGTAGAGCACGTTGGTCATCACCGGGCCGCCGGTGTTGCCGAAGCCGATGATGCAACGCTCGCCCATCGGGCGGTTTTCCGGATTGTCGTAGGAGCCGAAGCCACCGCCGGCATTGCGATTGACCGCGCCGGGGCCCTGCACCGTGCCGGTAGGCGCAGCAGCGCCGGTAGGACGCGGCGGGGCAGCTTGCTGGGCCGGAGCGGCTGTGGCGCCGATGCGCGGGATGCGGCCGCTCGCGGGCTCCACGATCCAGGACGAGCGCGGAGTGCCCTTCACCCAGCCGACATGGCTGCCCTGGTCCACCCAGAAGGCGTTGTAGCCGCCGCCCGAAAGCAGGTCCGTACCGTCCAGCAGTTTGAGGTTCGCTACGTCGGCGGGCTTGGCGTCTTCGCGCGTGCGATTGTTGTAGTAGTCCTCCCCTTCCATCTTCGCGACTTCGGCTTCGCTCAGGATCAGGTTGGGATAGGCGGCGTCGCGCTGAATGTTGGTGATCGAGGCGTTCGACCAGAAGCCCTGCAGGTCTGGCGCGCCCCACGAAGTCTTTGGCGGGGTGAAGCCGGGCTCGCTCGCCGGTCCGGTCGATTGCGCGTGTGAAGCGCCGGCCACAGTCAGCATCGCCGCCGACGCCAGCATCACAGCCTTCAGCATGGCCAGTTTCATGGGTCTCTCCTCCGCCTGGCGACGCGCGATGTCTTGCCGCAGCGTCTGCCTGTGAACGGTTGTGACGGACGGTGCGTATCCAATCAAGCCGCAAGAAATCGCGTTCAGGGCGAGAATCGCCCCGAAACACGCGCTTGTGTTAGGGGAACGACATGATCTTTGCTGCAACGCCGCAATCGGCTACGGGAAACGTGTCGAAACGGGAGTGGACGGGAATGTCGGACGGCGTGGTGATTTCGGATCTCAGGGCAACGGTTCGGCAGGCTGCGTCTGACGCGGAAGCCTATTTCCTGGACCTGCGCCGCGCCGTGGCCGCGACAGTCGCCCCGGGCGGGAAAGTCGACCGCCGCAAGATCGACGAGGAACAGCGCGCGACCCACGGCCTCGCCTGGGTGCTGACCTATGTCGAGACACTCAAGGAAACCGCCAACTGGGCCGACCGCATCGCGGACGAAGGCAAGTTCGGCGAGATCGAGCAACTGCTGACGCAGATCCTGTTCGGCGAATATCTCAGCCAGCTGATCGGCGGCCTGCCGATGACGCAGGTGGAGATCGTGCGCCCGATCGACATGACGCACGACCAGGCGATCATGCAGAAACTGTTCACGCCCGCGATCACCAAGCTGGTGATGAGCGGCAACACGCCGGCCGCGCGCATGGCGGCGGCGAAACACGTTCGTGGCTTCCTCGACAGCCAGAAGGCGACGCTGGAATACACCGGTCTTGAAGAAACCTTCGAACAGATCCGCGACCAGTTCCGCGCGTTCGGCAAACAGGTGGTCGAACCCTACGCCCACGAATGGCACATGAAGGACGAGCTGATCCCTGATTCGGTGGTCAAGCAGATGGGCGAGATGGGCGTCTTCGGCCTCACCATCCCTGAAGAGTTCGGCGGGCTTGGGCTCGGCAAGACGTCGATGTGCGTTGTGTCAGAAGAACTGAGCCGCGCCTATATCGGCGTTGGCTCACTGGGCACGCGCTCGGAAATCGCGGCCGAGCTTCTGCTCAATGGCGGCACGCGCGCACAGCAGGAGAAGTACCTCCCCGGCATCGCGTCCGGCGAAATCCTGCCGACGGCGGTGTTCACCGAGCCGAACACGGGATCGGACCTTGGCTCGCTGCGCACGCGCGCGACCAAGGACGGCGACACATGGAAGATTACAGGCAACAAGACGTGGATTACGCACGCGGCCCGCGCTGACCTGATGACGGTTCTGGCGCGCTCGGTCCCGGACACCAACAACTTCTCCGGCCTCTCCATGTTCATCTGCGAGAAACCGCGCGGCACGGACGCGACGCCCTTCCCCGCCAAGGGCATGACGGGCGGCGAGATTGAAGTGCTCGGCTATCGCGGCATGAAGGAATACGAGATCGGGTTCGACGGCTTCGAAGTGCCGATCGAGAATCTGCTGGGTGAAGTTGAAGGCCAGGGCTTCAAGCACCTGATGGCGACTTTCGAAGGCGCTCGCATCCAGACCGCCGCACGCGCCATTGGCGTTGCGCAGTGTGCGTTTGAACTCGGCCTCAAGTATTCGCTCGACCGCGCGCAGTTCGGTCGCCAGATTTTCGACTTCCCGCGCACCTCCGACAAGCTGGTGATGATGGCCGCCGAACTCGTCGGCGTGCGCCAGCTCACCTATTTCTCGGCGCGCCAGAAGGACGAAGGCAAGCGCTGCGATCTCGAGGCGGGCCTTGCGAAGATGCTGGCCGCGCGCATCGCCTGGGGCGCAGCCGACAACGCGCTGCAGGTTCACGGCGGCAACGGCTTCGCGCTGGAATACCCGATCAGCCGCGTGCTGTGCGACGCGCGCATCCTCAACATCTTCGAGGGCGCCGGCGAAGTTCAGGCCATGGTCATCGCCCGCAGGACGATCGACGAGTTCATCGGGATGAAGAACTAGGAACCTTCGACGGGCGCACTATCTCTTTCTGGCAAAGAGGAGCGCAGCCATGGCCGAACCCATTCGCAAGGACCTGCCGGTTTTCCTGCATGACGGCGATGTCGCCATCGGGGCGGTTCGCGGCATGAGCGGGAATGACCTGATCATAAACATCGAGAATGCCGGCGACTTCACCGTGCCGCGTTCCGTTGTTCAGGACGTTCACGAACACAAGGTGATCCTGGACGCCCGGAAACTGGACAGCCGCGTGCTCGCTGCGATCGGCAAGGCCCATTCGGCCGAGGACGACGAGGATCACACGCCTGTGGACGGCTGAAGCCGATCGGGCTTACCGCGACCGCATCGCGTCCGCGATCCGGAAGAACGCGGGCTCGAGCTCTGCCCGTAGTTCAGCATCATCGACCGTTTCCGCCATCGCCTGATTCATGCAGGCAAGCCACTGGTCGCGCTCGGCTGTCCCGATGGGAAGCGCGCGGTGGAGGCTCATGATGCACGGCCTGCCCTCGCGCATGAACCAGTCGCGCGGACCGCCTATCCAGCCCATCAGGAACTCGCCGAGGCTATCTGCGATCGGACCCAGATCGGCCTTGTGCATGGCGCGGATGCCAGCCGCGTCAGGCCGCGTCGACATGATCGCGTAGAAGCGCGCCGCAAGCCGGTTCAGCCCCTCGCGCCCGCCGATGCGATCGAACGCAGATAGTTCGCCATGCCTTGCCGTACTCACGCAACCACGCTCCTGCTGACCGGCTGGCCAACAAGGCAGAACCGCCGACGCGGTGCTTGATTCACGTCAAAGGAGGCGGCGCCTCACCCCGCCGGTGTCGCGTCCGTTGCAGGCTTCTTGTGCGCGACGGGCACGCCGGAGACGCCGGTCGCCACGGCGTCTTGGCGGGCTTCAGCTTCCTTCGGATCAGGAAGGCGGTGCTTCTGCATGATCCGCGTCAGGATGAACACATAAAGCCCGCTGGCGGGCATGATGATGGCGACCTTGAACATGATCCACACGTTCACGCCGTCCATCTGAAAGCCGAGGATGTTGTACATCGGCGCTGGCGTACCCGGCGGCGGCGTCTGGGCGAAAATCAGGCGAACAGCTTCGTTGCCGACGGCGGTCGCCACGAAGAACCATGCGAAGCTCCAGGTGAACTGGTCCCAACCCTTCTGCGAATAGTGGAACGTGCCTTCCATGATGTACTTGAAGAAGTTCTTCTTCATCATCAGGCCAACGAACAGGAAGATCGCGAAAGCGGCGTTGAACAGCGTCACCTTGATCATGACCCACATCGGATCGTGCGTGACGAGCGTGAGGATCGAGAAGATCACCGTGATGGCGGAGGCAATCAGAGGGAAGATCGGCAGACGCTTCAGCACGATCTGCATCGCGATCATGGCGACGCCCGTGCCGATCAGCAGCGCCCAGGTTCCGGCCTCGACGTTTCCGGTGATGGCGTTGACGACGAACAGCGCCACCAGCGGACCAAACTCGCTGGCGATATTGACCGTCTGTTCCGCGTTGAACGGGTAGAGCTTCTTGAACCAGCTCATGTCGCCTGAAACACCTTTTCCGCCCGCACGCACGCTGAAGTCTGCCCACAGCACATCTGTGACGCACGCCTGACAGCTTCAAGGCCTACAGACCACCCCCGTTCCCGTAAAGGCGGCGTGAACGGCCCATTTCATCAGGAATAAGGGCAGCAGACACAATCAGGGCCGCATGAGAGCTCCACTTGGGAGGTCATGCGGCCCTGCAATACGTCTCGCCGACCGCCTAGCGCGTGGGCTTGGCCGGGACGGACTGGCGCTCTCTCTCGCGGGCGCCAGCCAGGATGCCGATCATTCCGTGATTGCCTTCATGGCATGCGTATTCGTACCAGCCGGTGGAGGGATAGAACGCCATCTCGGCGCGCCATGGCTGGGTGTAGGTGTCCGGATCGTTGACCGAGAATTCGTAGAAGATGTCTTTCTCGCCCGTACGTGTCAGGCGCTCGGTGACAACGCCCTTGGCCGAGACCGGGAAAGACTGCTCGCCCGCCTGCAGCGGATTGATGTTGCGTGTCTCCATCACGAACGTGTCGCCTTCCCACCAGCCGACGGTATCGCCGAGCCAGGGCTTGATCGCTGCGGGGCGATGATTGCGGCGGGCTTCGTCGGCCGAGGCGAAGATCGGCACGATGCGCGCATCATGCGCCATCTCGACCAGGATCAGCATGTGCTCCGGCGTCTGCACGAACTGGTAGTTGTTGTTGTAGAGCACGCTCAGCATGCCCGGGCCGCCGGTCTGGCCGAAACCGATCAGGCAGCGTTCGGAAAGCGTCGGCTCTTCCGGCCCTTCGTAAGGCGCCTCGCCTGTCATGTAGACGCGGAAGCCTTCGATCTGGCGCTTCATCTGCGCGGCGGGGTCCTTGAAGGGCAGCTGGCCATTGGCCGGCTCGACGATGTTCGAGGTGCGCCACTCGCCCTTCACGAAGGCGAGGTTCTCGCCCGGCTGGGTCCAGAACTTGTCGTAGCCCTTGAGGCCGAAATCGTCGCCACCCTTCTCGGGCGCGCCCTTGTTCGGGTCCGAGTAGCCTGAGTCGTTGAAGTCCGGATCGTCCGCCGAGATGCCGGCAAGGCCGGTGCCGGCAGCGATCTTTGCAGCTTCGGCTTCGGTGACGACCAGCGACTTCTGGCCGGGCGCGCGCGACAGCGGCGTCAGCGAAGCGTTGGTCCAGATACCGGTGAGATCGGGTTTGCCGTCAGCGGCTCGCGGGACCTGAGCAAGGGCGGGCGCGCCGATAAGGGCGATGGCAAGCGCTGCGAGCGCGGGTTTCAGCAACCGCATGGTGGATCCTCCTGTGTCGGGCGCGTCTATCGCTGATCGCGTCTCCTGCCGTGCAGCCTACCCCCGAGCGGCCGTATGCGGAACCCTTACCCAGCGTGAACTTTTCGAGTTTGTCCGGACTGTCGACACTGAACTGGCTACGCGCCCGCTTTTCCATTGCCGCCGTGCGTGTATGTTCGCCGCCGCCGGGCGCGCACTCGCCCGAAATGGAGACAATAATGACAATCCGCTCCCGCACCCTCCCCGCCATCGCTGCTGTTCTTGCGCTCGCCACCGCAGGCTGCGCCATGACGCCGTCGGCATCCGACTTCGCCACGACGGTCTCGGCCGCGGGCCGGATCTCGGGAGATTATGAGCGCGACGCGGTGCGCAAGCCGGCGGACGTGCTGGCCTTCTCGCGCATCGGATCGGGCAAGACCGTGTTCGAGATGGAAGCCGGTTCGGGGTACTACACAGAACTCTTCTCGCGCGCGGTTGGCGCTTCGGGCGTCGTCACCATGCAGAGCCCGAAGGAATTCGAGCGCTTCTACAAAGACGCGCTGGATGCCCGCCTCAAGGACAGCCGCCTGCCCAACGTGAAAGTGTCGTGGTCGACTTTCGACAAGCTGGAAGCTGCCGATGGCACGGTTGATGTGGTCACCTGGTTTCAGGGCCCGCACGAGATGTGGTGCAAGGCGGCATGCGGCAACGTTCCGATGGGCACGCCCGAAGGCGCCTTCAAGGAAGCTGCGCGCATCCTGAAGCCGGGCGGCTATTTGATCGTGATGGACCACGTGGCGCCGGCCGGCACACCGGCCACCTCCGGCAACGACACGCACCGGATCGATCCGGCCCTCGTGAAGCCGATGATCCTCGCTGCGGGCTTCGTGCTCGAAGAAGAAAGCAGCATGCTCGCCAACCCGGCGGACGACTATACCAAGGGCGTGTTTGATCCCGCCGTGCAGGGCAAGACCGACCAATTCCTGCTGCGCTATCGCAAGCAATAAGAACAACACCGGACAAGAGTTCTCGGGAGGAGACACAATGAAGACCACCACCCTGCTGGCAGCGGGCGCCGCCCTGCTGCTCGCTTTCGGCTGCAGCACAATGCCGGCGCCGCTGGCCGCTACAGACTATGCCGCCATCCTGGCGGACCCGTCGCGCCCGGCTGACGATCTCAAGGATGACGCCGCGCGCAAGCCCGCCGAAGTCCTCGCCTTCGCGGGGCTGCGCCCGGGTGACACGGTTGTCGAGATGGAAGGCGGCCGCGGCTGGTTCTCCTTCCTGATCTCGAAAGCGATCGGGCCGGAGGGGAAGCTGATCGTCCAGTATCCGCCCGAGTTCGCGTATGGCGATCCGGCGTACAAGGCGCGCGTCGATGGTGGGCAACTGCCGAACGCGACGATCACAAAGACGCATTTCGACAAGCTGGAAGCTGCTGACGGTTCGGTCGACAAGGTGCTCTGGATCCTTGGCCCGCACGAAGTGTGGTACACGCCGAAGGACACACAGGGCCTTGGCGATCCGGCCAAATCCTTCGCCGAGATCGCGCGCGTGCTGAAGCCCGGCGGTGAATTCATCGCGATGGACCACGCAGCCGTCGCGGGAACGCCTGCGCTGACCTCGGCTCAGACGCTTCACCGTATCGACCCGGCGCATGTGCTGGCGGCGGCGAAGACGGCCGGTCTCGTCTATGTGGATTCCAGCGATATTCTCGCCAATCCGGAAGACGACCGCACCAAGTCGCCCTTCGCGCCGGACCTGCGCCGGCATACGGACCAGTTCCTGTTCCGCTTCCGGAAACCCTGACCTGCGGCCCCGGCCAGCCTTTGACCGGGCCGGCCGGGCAGCCCTCGTCTTGGATTGCGAAGCAGCCTAAGCTTCTCGCATGACAGGCAGGACCCGAATCCCCCTGGGTATCGTAGTGGCCGGCATGATTGCCGCGCTTACCGCCGCGTGTTCGCCGGCGGAACAGGGGGTCATCAAGGCGCAAACGGGCGAGCCGGTTATCGTACTCACGGAGGGGGAGTGCGAGGCCACCTGCCCGGTTTATGCCATGACGTTGCGCCCTGATGGGTCGTACCTCCTCCATGCCGAGCGTTTCGTGAAAGACCCCGGCGTCCACGAAGGAACGCTGGACGCCGCCGCCTGGACCGCTGCCGAGGAGGCGCTGGAGGAAGCCAGTTTCTGGACCCAGGCGCCGGAACAGACGACCAGCACCCTTCCCTCCTGCCAAAGTGGCCCGCCTGTCGTCAGCATCACGTGGCGAACGGCGGAAGGCCGGCAGAAGACAGTGAATTACCGTGTCGGCTGTGGGGATGCCGCGATCCGTCAGGTGGTCGGCCAGCTGCGGGCCGCCATGTCATTCGACGACCTGATCTGGACCGACGAGCGTTTCGCCCCGGACGGCAGCCGCTAGGGACTGCGGCGTCATCGCCCGGTGGCGCGAGGCCGATTTCGGGCCTACATTGAGCCCATGGGCATCTGGCTTTCATACGGCGTCTACATCGCCATCGGCGCAGTCTTCGTGGTCCTCGCCTTCGGGATCGTGAACCTGGTGCGCACCGACGGCCAGGCACGGTCGCGCTCCAACAAGCTGATGCGCCTCCGGGTGCTGGTGCAGTTCATCGCCATCATCCTGCTTGTCGCCCTTGGCGCTGTCGCCGGCGCTTTCCGCTAGAACGGCCGGCCGCTAGCACCGCCGAATCTTCTCCAGGAACTTTTCAGAATCCTGTCGCGTTCATCCTGCGTTCGGGCGGGATGGATCAAATTTGTCCGATCGGATTATCCAGAACTGAAGTGCTTCCTGCGAGGATACTTCTGCCTGGAGAGATGGCGGGAGATTGCTCATGTTCGGAAAGCGCGATTTCGACTCCAGCCCGAAGCGTTTCTGGGCGTGGTTCTCGGCCGAAGCCCAAGGCATTGCCAACGCGCTTGAAGCCCTCTCGCGCGGCGAAGCCGACGCGGAATGGGCGATTGCCGGCCTCAACGCCCGCATCCAGCGGGTCGATTCCACGCTTGAAGCCGATGTCGTCCGCTCGCTGGACGGCACGTGCTGCCTGACGATCACGGGCGCAGACAACGCTGTCGACGGCCTGTTGGAACTGGCCCCGCGCCTGCGTGGCTGGCGGTTTTCCCCACCCGCCCCGGATGCGAGCCGTGCGCGCATCCCCTTCCTGCGCGCGCCCCGGCCGTCGCTGGACGTCCTCGCCTCGCCGCTGACGGCGCTGCATGAGGCTTACGTCTAGTCGATTGACCCAGCCTGCCGCCGAGTGCGAACTAGGCGCATGGTCGTACTCAACAAGATCTACACGCGCACCGGCGACGATGGCACCACTGGCCTCGCGACCGGCGAGCGCGTGGAAAAGTGGAACCTGCGCGTCGAAAGCTATGGCGCCGTAGACGAGGCCAATTCGGCCATCGGTGTCGCGCGGCTTCATGCGGCAGGCGACCCGGACCTGGACGCCATGCTGGGCCGTATCCAGAACGATCTCTTTGACCTTGGCGCCGACCTCGCCACGCCGGAGCGCGACAAGCCGCTGGGCTGGACGCCTCTGCGCATCGTCGAGGCGCAGGTCACGCGGCTGGAGGCCGAGATCGACCT
>Ga0075163_10004803_pt1 | contig 18092 bp, 16 predicted proteins | sample JI1023141ADNA_FD_71478 | JGI IMG/M metagenome (GOLD analysis project Ga0075163, IMG submission 71478) | Wastewater effluent complex algal communities from Wisconsin, to seasonally profile nutrient transformation and Carbon sequestration -... | ecosystem: Engineered > WWTP > Effluent > Algae...
AGTGTGGCCGCGCTCACGATCTACGATATGCTCAAGCCGATCGACAAAGGCATCAGTATCGAACGTATTCGGCTGCTGGAGAAGAAGGGAGGAAAGAGCGACTGGAAGGATGACTTTGAAAAGATGCCGCGTGCCGCTGTGCTCGTGATCAGCGATGGCGTGGCGAGCGGCAAGAAGGAAGACAAAGGAGGGGTTGCGATCGTTGAGCTGTTGAGGAAGTTGGGGGTCGAATGCACAGGCACAACGGTTGTTCCGGACGAGCCGGAGCAGATAGCTGCTCAAGTGAAGACCTGGGCTTCCGAAGGGTTCGATCTGATCCTTACCACCGGCGGCACCGGTCTTTCGCCACGTGATCGCACACCCGAGGCCATTGCACCGATCCTCGATCGCGAAGTACCCGGCATCATGGAAGCTGCGCGGGCATACGGACAAGCGCGAATGCCATTGGCGATCATGTCACGCGGGATCGCAGGCATGATCGGTCGCACGCTGGTGATCACCTTGCCGGGATCAACGCGCGGGGCACAGGAGACGATGGACGCGTTATTTCCGTTCGTATTGCATGTCATCAAAGTCCAAGAGCATGCGTTCAGGCATGGTCTCTGATCTACTTGGACGAACAGTCATGTCCGTTGTGATCGGACTTGTCTTTTCCGCATGCAGTTTGTTCAGTGGGGCAGGGAGGGATCGACGTGAAGTGCATATTGTCACTGTGGATAACAATGTGTGCAAGCGTCTGAAGGAGAAAGTCGTCATCTATGGTGTCTTTGTCGACTCCAAGGTTGGAGGAGTTTGGAGTACGCACGATGTTCGAAGCACCATGGATAGCATGAGGATAGCGGCCGATTGGATCGAAGCCCAAGCGAGGATGCAAGGGATCGACCTGGTCATCGAAGTTGCATCACATGAAAAGGGCGGTGTCGTTCCGGTTCGAAGCGAACTTCCCAGAGCCGGATTGGATGGAGTTATTCGTGGCTCCAATCCATCCAATCTCATAGACCGTTGGGCGGATAAGGCATGCCGACAAGTGCAAAGCTCGTTTCCAAGGGATACCGCGAGTATTACGTTGACGAAGAACATGCCGAAGGACAGGGAACGCTTGATCGCTAGGCTTCGCGATCTTCATGGAACCGATAATGTCGCGTTGATGCTATTCGTGAACAATTACCATGGGTCGGAATCATCGATCGCGCTGCATACGGGGTCCACGGATCGTATCGAGTACGCCGTGGTTGCATTCAAACGACCTGCGGTCATAGCACACGAGTTCCTGCATCTATTCGGAGCGCTTGATCTTTACATTACTCCGTACGACAGCAAGAAGGAAGCGGAGAAGAGAAAGCGGTTCGCGATGGACCGATTCCCGAATGAGATCATGGCCTTCCCGTTCAGAGGATTGGATTCTTTACAGATCGGTTCATTGACCGAGTACTTGATCGGATGGCGTCGAGAACTGACACGAGAAGACGCAGAGCTACTGGCTGGTGAAAAGGTGCGCTTTGCCAAGTACTAGGGGTCATCCCCCAATACTCACCATCGGCCGCACGCTCAGGTCGTGCAACACCTCTTCCTGACTTTCCGGTTTGAACGGTGGAAGACCGCCGAGCATGGCATGTTTCGCCAGCACGTTCGCTTCGATCAACGGTGCGATGTCCTCGCCACGACGAAGCGCCGAAAGCAGATCGGTTTCTTCGCGCGAGAAGAGGCAATTGCGCATCTTCCCTTCGGCCGTGAGGCGCAACCGATCACATGATCCGCAAAAGGGTTCGGTTACTGTGCTGATCACGGCAAAGGTCCCGAGCCAATCAGCGACCCGGTACGCTTTTGCGGTGCTATGCGGATCGTCGGTGAGCTTCTCGAAGGAATGCTCACTGCCGATACGGCCCAGCATTTCGGCATAGGTATACACGCGTTCCCTTCCCCAATGATTCCCGGCGAACGGCATGAATTCAATGAAGCGGACGTGGATCGGGTAGTGCTGCGTGAGTTCAACGAAGCGCAGCAGCTCGTCGTCGTTCACGCTGCGCATTACCACCATGTTCACCTTCACGCGCATGCCGCGTTCCAAAGCCAGCAGAATGTTGGCGTGCACCTTTTCGAAACCATCACGCCGTGTGATCTTCTTGAAACGTTCGGCATCGAAGGTGTCCAAACTGATGTTGATGCTCTTCAGGCCACCGTCGATCAATCCTTCCAGATGCCGATCAAGCGTCATCGCGTTGGTCGTAAGGCCAAGTGGAATGTTGAGTTGAGTAAGGTCGCGGACGATCGCGACGGTATCGGGTCGCACCAAGGGCTCGCCTCCGGTCAGGCGGATCTTGTTGATCCCGAAATGGTCCACGAACACCCGAGCAATGGCATGGATCTCTTCCCGCGTCATCAGTTCTTCGCGGCGCAGGAAATGCTGGTCCTCTGGCATGCAATACGTGCAGCGTAGGTCGCACTTGTCCACTACGCTGATGCGCAAGCTGCGATGCACCCGTTGGTGACGATCGGTGAGGGGAGTGGACATGAAGGCAAAGGAACGACCTTCTGGGACAGATCATGGTGGGTGTAACCCGGGATCGAACATGCGCGTTCCAAGGCGAAACTGGCGCAGCCCTATCCTCTCCCGCGCTACGGTACCTCGACTGTAACTGTAACAACTCGGAACATGAGGATCTCGAACCATTTTTGGTCAGGCTTGCGCGTATCCACTGCATTCGTCCTGGCAACTACGCTTACCGTTCACACGGTACATGCGCAATCCGGTACTTTGGATGGTACCTTCAATGTCGGCACTGGGGTCAATGGGCGCTTGTTCGCCATGGCCGCCCAACCCGATGGCAAGCAGGTCATCGGCGGGGCCTTCACCTCGTACAATGGTGTTGCCCGGAACCGGATCGCCCGGATCAACCGCAACGGAACGTTGGACGCCGCCTTCGTGGTCGGCAGCGGCGTGAACGGTCAGGTCACTGCAGTGGCGGTCGATGCATCCGGTAAGGTCTTGATAGGAGGAAGCTTCACTACGTACAATGGCACAGCACGCCAACGGTTGGTTCGAGTGAATGCGAACGGATCGATCGACGCGACCTTCAATATCGGTTCAGGCTTTCCCAACGGAACGGTCAGTGCCATTCAGGTGCAGGCGAACGGAAAGATCCTGGTGGTCGGGTCCTTCACACAGGTGAATGGAGCAGCTGTCGGCCGCATCGTTCGCCTGCTATCCGATGGCTCCATCGACCCAGCGTACGATACAGGGCTAGGCGCCAATGGCGATATATACGGCGCAGCCATCGACGATGTCGGCAAGTTGGTCATCGTCGGTGCCTTCTCATCGGTGAACGGAACGCCTCGCCCAGGGGTCGCACGCCTGCTCACGAACGGGGCCGTGGATCCATCCTTCAACCCAGGAGCAGGGCCGAACGCAGGGGTTTATTGCGTGGCGCACCAGCGCGACGGCAAGATCCTGATCGGCGGGCTTTTCACCAGCTACAACGGTTCCACGCCTGCTTCGCGGATCGCCCGCTTGGAGCGCAATGGCACCTATGACAACAGCTTCAGCATCGGCACCGGTTTCAACAGTTGGGTTTACACCATCGCCCTGCAAGGCGATGGAAAGATCCTTGCGGGCGGTGACTTCACCACGTACAACGGTGCAACGCGCAATCGTTTGGTCCGGCTGCGATCCAATGGTTCGTTGGACACCGGCTTCACCACGGGCACGGCATGCAACAATTGGGTGTATGCGATCACCTGGCAGCCAGAAGGCCGCATCACCGTCGGCGGTGGATTCACCAACTTCAACGGCACCGCGCGCAACCGATTGGTCCGATTGAATTCGGCATGCGATGAGAACATCCAACTGACCTTACGCACCGACGCTTTCGGCTCACAAACAAGCTGGGAAATAGTCGGGTCGGGCTATACCTACCCGCTCTGCTCGGGTTCCGGGTTCGCGAACAACACGGAAGTGACCGTCGGTTGCTGCTTGCCGCATGGCTGCTTGCGATTGCGTGTGTTGGACAGTGCTGGTGACGGCATGTCATCCGGCGGCTACGTGTTGAAGGATGGAACCGGTCGTCGCATCATCGACAACACCAATGATGGCGTGTTCGGTTCGGAGAGCAGCATTGCAGCAAGTGGTTCGTTCTGTCTGCCGATGAGCGCCGATAGATCCATCATGACCGCATGTGACAAATTGGATTGGGTATATTCCGACTTCATGGTCGCATCGCCAGTTCCAGCTGTGAGTGCGCAATGGGGTGTAGGTGACCAGACCGATGATGGGTACGAATTCTGGTTCTGCGATCCCGATGGATCCTATTCACAACGGAAGTTCCGCAACCACGCCACACCCGGTGGTTTCGGCAGCGGTGCGAATCGTGCGTGCTATCAACGGTTGAGCTGGACCCCGAGCACCAACCCGATCCCCGAAGGCGTGCTCCTGAACGTGCGCATTCGTGGGCGCGTGAACGGAGTGAACAACGAATGGGGTCCTGCTTGTCGGATGAAGGTCGACCCTGTTGCCGCAGCCTGCCCACCAACGAAACTCGTGGATGATCCAGCACAGCAGTACTTCTCGTGCGGTGTGACGCGTACACGTGGACAATACGTCTCCGCGAAGACGGTGCCGAATGCGAACCGATTCGAGTTCGAATTCGTGAATACTGCGGATGGCTATTCGTACAGCATCCAGCGCACCTCCTACCACTGTTACCTGAACTGGTCCAGTCCTGCACTGGTGCCCGGTCATACCTATCAAGTGCGTGTGCGTGCCAGCAAGGACAATGGCCTTTCGTGGTGCCCGTGGGGCGAAACCTGTCAAGTGACCATTGCACCGAATGCTACCTCGGATAGCGGACCGCAAAGCATGTCGCTGGAGAATGGCTCGCTCGACATGACCGTTTGGCCCAATCCTTCCACAGGTGATCGCATGGAGTTCAACCTCGATGGCCTGACCAGCGATGTCGAACATGTTGATGCAGTGGTCTATGATGCCATGGGTAAACTGGTGCATCAGGAACGCTTCGCTGTGGAAGGTTCACAATGGCGTAGAGCACTCTACTTCGCGAACACGTTGCCCGATGGACAATACATCCTGCGCGTGAATAGCGGTGAGCGTACCGTACATCAGCGCTTCGTTGTGTCGCATTAGAGCAACACCATCTTGGAGAAGACCGGGCGGGACAACGATCTTCGCCCGGTCTTCTTTTCCCGACCCATCCATGGCAGCCAAGCAGAATGAACAGACCCGTTGTCCCTGGTGCATGAAGGACGACATCTACATGCACTACCACGACACGGTCTGGGGCGTTCCGGAGCACGATGATCAACGGTTGTTCGCGAAGCTGGTATTGGATGGAGCGCAAGCAGGTCTGAGCTGGTACACGATCCTGATCCGCACCGAGAGCTATGCGAATGCATTCAGTAATTGGAATGCAGAGAAGATCGCGCGGTATGGTCCGAAGGATGTTGCGCGGCTGCTCGCCGATCCGGGCATCATCCGCAACCGCGCCAAAGTGGAGAGTGCCATCAAGAACGCGCAAGCCTATCTACGCATCATGGAACAAGGCAAGGGCTCCTTCGATCGGTTCCTTTGGAAGCACGTTGATCACACGCCGATCAAGAACCGATGGACCGAGATGAAGCAGGTCCCGACCAGCACACCGGTGAGCGATGCGATGAGCAAGGACCTGAAGAAGGCTGGTTTCAGTTTCGTGGGCACCACCATCGTGTATGCATTCATGCAAGCCGTGGGCATGGTGAATGACCACCTCATGACCTGTTGGCGGAGAAAGGGGAAGTGACCGAGGAATGCCCTGTACCTTGGTGCCATGCGATCGCTTGTAGCACGTGCACGTATCGTCGCTCATCGAGGCGCTGAAAGCGCTGCGAAAGAAGATCTGTTGGTAACGGAGGAACCGTTGGAGATCCGGCTCGGTCATGGACCCACGGATGATCGACGTGAAGTGCGGTTGAGCGTCACGATGCGCACACCAGGAAATGATGAGGAACTATCGCGAGGTTTCCTTTTCACCGAAGGGATCATCCACGATCCAGCGGAGATAGTACGGATCGTGCCTTGCGAGAACGTGAAGGAAGAAGAGCGAGGCAACGTGGTGCGAGCTGAGTTGGACCCAACGGTTCAACTGGATCCGAGCCGCTGGCAGCGGAACTTCTACACCACCAGCAGCTGCGGCGTATGCGGAAAAACAAGCTTGGATGCTGTGCATGCGCAGTGCACCCGTGAAATGGAGCCCTTCGGTCCGGTCGACGGAGAGGTGATCGCCTCGCTTCCAGAGAAGATGCGCGCAGCCCAGACCGTTTTCGAGCACACCGGTGGTATACACGCTGCGGCCCTTTTCGATCGCGAAGGCCATCTGTTGATCCTGCGCGAGGATATCGGTCGCCACAATGCCGTGGACAAAGTGATCGGTGCCCTGTTGCAATTGGAGCTATCGACCACAGGGCTGCAACTTCTCGTTAGCGGCCGTGCCGGATTCGAGCTCGTTCAAAAGTGCGTGATGACCGGTATCCCGCTGATGGCAGCCGTCGGCGCGCCGAGCTCCATCGCTGTTGAACTGGCGCAGCAACACGGCCTTTCATTGATCGGCTTCTTACGCGGAGATCGATTCAATATGTATTCCCCAATAGACCCGAACCCCTGACCTGACCATGGACAAAGCCACCAAGAAGCGCATGGACGCGCTCATGCGTGAGAAGATCGACGTCGTCCCTTATGATCCGAAATGGCCGCAACATTATGCGGAATTGGAGGGCAAGCTCAAGCGCCTGCTTCCACGTCGGTTGGTGCAACGCATCGCCCACATCGGGAGCACGGCCGTTCCCGGTCTTAGTGCCAAGCCGATCATCGATGTGCAGGTGGAGGTGAACGATATGGAAGAGGTGAAGAACGAAATGGTGCCGTTGTTGGAAGCGGAGGGCTATGAGTTCATCTGGCGTCCTTCCATCGGTGAGGACGCACCCTACTATGCCTGGTTCATCAAACGCGATGCCAATGGAGCACGAACCGAGCACGTCCATGTGGTATCACCGGACAAGGCCAGTGTGGACCGGATCATCTTCCGTGATCATCTGTGCCGACACCCGGAGGCGGCAGCTGCCTATGAGGCACTCAAGACCGAATTGGCACGCAAACATGCCAAGGACCGTGTGGCATACACCTTGGGCAAGTCCGAGTTCATCCAAGCAGCGCTGCTCGACGCGCGCAGCGAAAAGATCCGTCGTTGATGGACATACAGTTCCGGATCATGACCACGCGCACGACCATCCTATCCGCTCTGTTCCTCTTCCTCACCATGGGGACGAACGCGCAACGCACATTCGATGTGACCATCGCGGACAGCACCTACCACATGAAGCAGTACTGGTTCGTGCTGTATACCGCTGGTGAAGGAGCTGCTCTGGATAGTCTGACGGCTGCTCGGCTCCAAGAAGAGCATCTGGCCCATCAGGATGAACAGTCGAAGCGGGGCCTCATCGTCATGGCCGGTCCTTACGGGAAGAACGATGCTGGATGGCGCGGACTACTGTTATACGATTGCGATACCCAAGAAGAGGTGGAGGGCTACCTCAACCAAGACCCTTTCGTGAAAGCGGGACGACTGAAGTTCGAGGTACACCCGTGGTGGGGCTCGGTGGGGACCAAGCTGCCGTGATCTACTTCGAGCTCAGCAACCAAGCATGCGTTTGATCGCCTTGCGCCGAACGCCAGAAGTAGCAGAAACGGTTGCGTTTGCTGTTGAGCAGACCCTGCACCTCCGGGTGCTCGCGGTGTGGGTAGAATAAGCGGATCCGTCCCGTGGCCGTGTCGAATTCCGGAGCGGGCGTCAACCCTTTCTCTGTGAAACTCACTTGAATGCTGCGTGCGCTGCTGCCGGCTCGAGCAGGAACACCGCTGAAGAACAGATCGCCGTTCGCAGAGGCCACCGTCTTCGTGATCCGCATCACCTCCAATGCGCCGGACGAACCAAGACTGTTGGCAGCACGAAGACCGCCTTCTTTCAAACTTGGTGACTTTGGGAGTGCAGCAGTATTCATGGCCTAGTGGCTTGGACCGTGAAGTTCGGTCGATCCATCCGGAAATGAACTGACGATCGCCATTTCGGATCAAAACTTCACATTGGCTTAACACGGGCCGCTTCCGGTGTGCTGCTTGTCATTGGACGGAACGTACGGTGATCCTTCGACCCTGGAAGATGAAGGCCTCTCCGGGGGCTTTTCCGTTCATTGCCTGCCCGATCGGCGAAGCCAACGATATCGCGTAGCCTGTTTCGCCGTTCACCGAAATTGCACCCAAGCCGATGGCGATGAAGTAGTTCCCTTGGTCCGTGGTGACCAAGCTCCCGAAGGCGACCTTGTCAAAGACGCGGTCGAGCGGAACGCGAGTTAATTCCTGTTGCAGTGCGATCCATTTGGAACGTTGCTCCTCCAGCTGATCCAACTCCTGTTGCACCATGGCGCGGGCCACCTCGTGCTTGTCGCCCGCGCTGCTCTTGGTATCGGCGTTGCGCGCTTCCAAGGTGCTCGCCAGCTCGGCGTTCACCGCGTCCAACTTTTCCTGAACGAGGGTCTCCAAGTAATGATGTGCATAAGCCTTGTTCAACGAAGTGTCCTTGATGTGTGCTGGAACCATGGTGCTAAGGAAAGAGAACCTGCTGGTATCTGAGTAGAGCAAGTCGGCCAACTAACTTTCCGACCGGTTGGTGAACTTACATGGAGGAACTGTCCCCGAAGTGGATGGCAGTTTCGTCATAGCAGCACAAACCAGAACAACGACCATGAAAAAGTTCCTCGCTATCTATTACGCACCATCTTCCGCCATGAAACAGATGCCCACCCTGACTGAAGAGCAGAAGCAGGCCAGCATGAAACCTTGGATGGACTGGATGGAGAAATACGCCGACAACCTTGAGGATGGTGGAGCACCTTTGATGCCCCCACATTCTTTGACCCCGGATGGGAAATGGGCCTCCAGCGCCAAGGAGGTGACCGGCTACTCCATCGTGAAGGCCGATACCATCGATGCCGCAAAGAAGATCTTTAACGGACATCCGCATCTCTCATGGGCACCGGGCTGCTCCGTGGAGATCTCGGAATTCGCTCGCATGTGAGCACGCACACAAACTCAGGATCAATGATCACGACCAGAAATTCGACAATGAAGAAGTACATGATGATCTTCATCGGTGCCGACTACGGTACCCTTGGACTATCTCCCGAACAGATGCAAGCCCAAATGGGCAAGTGGTTCGCGTGGGGCGATAAGATGGAAAAGGCCGGCGTTCTGCGTGGCGGGGAAGCTTTGCAACCGGATGTGAAACGCATCTCAGGCAAAGGGCGCGTGGTGACCGATCATGCCGGAGGTGAGATCAAGGAGCTCGTAGGCGGCTACTACACCATCGAAGTGAAGGATGTGGCTGCCGCGATGGAAGTGGCACAGGACTTCCCGGACTACGAACTGGGCGGCACCGTCGAGATCCGCGAAGTGATGGTGTTCGATCGGTGATCGCATGAACGAAGCGCGAATGGTCGACCATCTCTTCCGGCATCAGTACGGAAGGATGGTCGCCATTCTCATGCGCATCTTCGGTCTTGCTCATGTGGAGACCGTGGAAGATGCCGTGCAGGACACCTTCGCCAGTGCCCTCCTGGCGTGGCGCAATGGTCCACCGGACGACCCCGAGGCGTGGTTGATGCGCGCGGCGCGCAACCGGGTCGTCGACATCTTCCGCAAGATGAAGGCCGACGATCGACGTCACTTACGTCTGGAGAGCGGCTCCGCAACTATCGCGATCAACGAGTTGTTCATGGATGACGAGATCGCCGACAGTCAGCTGCGGATGATCTTCGCGGCGTGCCATCCAGCGCTGGATCCGCGGGAGCAGATCGCCTTCGCGTTGAAGTCCATCTCCGGTTTCAGCACCCAAGAGATCGCCACCGCGTTGATGTTGAAGGAAGAGACCGTGAAGAAGCGCTTGATGCGTGCGCGAAAGGCCATTCAGGAGAAGAGCATCGCCTTCGTCATTCCACAAGGAAAGGAACTCACACGGCGGTTGGATCGCGTGCTCGATGTGCTCTATCTCATCTTCAACGAAGGCTTTCATTCCACGCGGCAGAACACGATCATCGACAAGGAGCTATGCGGGGAGGCCTTACGCTTGTGCAAGTCCTTGTTGGAGAATGGGACCACCCGTTCCACCGTTGTCTATGCGCTCTTCGCATTGATGTGCTTTCATTCCGCGCGATTGGATAGTCGTATGAACGAGGCGAACGAACTGATCGATCTCCGCGATCAGGACCGGAGCATGTGGTACTTCCCTTTGATCGCCTTGGGCAACGATGCGATGACCCGCGCGATGGAAGGTGATGACCTGAGCAAGTACCATTTCGAAGCAGCCATCGCCGCGGAGCATTTGAAAGCACCCACGTTCAACGACACGGATTGGGACCGGATCCTGATGTGGTACGAGCGACTGGACGCACTGGCTCCGTCGCCGATGAACACCTTGAACCGGGCGATGGTGCAGCTTCAACGGAACGACCCGGGATCCGCTGCGGACCTGCTGCGATCTTTGGACCCGGATGCCTTGGCCCAACGCGAATACCTCCTCCATGGTGCATGGGGCGAGTACCATGCGCTTTCGAATGAGCGCGAGCAGGCTCGTGCGTGCTACACCAACGCTTTGGCTTTGGTCAAGAACAAAGCGGAGCGTGGGTATTTGCAGAAGAAGTTGCAGAACTTGGCGTGAAGATTGTTCGGAACAGCGTGACCATGGCGGTGGACGAATACCTCCTCGAACGGATCAGCAACATCCTTGCGCACAAGAAGGTGAAGTGGTCCGGCAAGCGCATGTTCGGTGGCTTCTGTTACATGGTGGATGACAAGATGTGCTTCGGGAATTACCAAGCTGGCCTGATGGCGCGAGTCGGCCCGGAGGCGATCGAAGAGTTGGCCCAACGCCCCGGCGCAGAACAAATGATCCATAGCGGCCGACCGATGAAAGGCTTTCTGTGGATCGAACCCACGGCGTATGACCTGGATGCCGATCTGGAGTTCTGGATCGGGAAGTGCCTTGACTTCAGTCCCACGGCCAAGTCGACCAAGAAGAAGTGAAACGACCTTTGCACCATGCATCGGACCCTACTGTCCATATCGGCATTGGCACTGCTGCTGTTCAGCTACACAAAGGTGGCGGCCCAGGAATACAGCAACCTCCCGGACACGTTGTTCTTCGACCCACCGGCCGAACACGTTCACATCACCAACCTGGATAGTGCGGGTGCGGTATCGGCTGATCTGCCTGAAGTGAACACGCGCCTCGTCGAGTTGAAAGGTGACTGGTACGGATCCCACTATGCCTTGGCTATCGCTGCGGATGGTGGGTACGATCTCCTGCCGATCAACGCGAGCAACGCGGTGGATGACGTGCAACTAAGCGCCACCGATGTGCTAGGCAACGGACAGCTTCAAGTGGTCGTGCGTACCATGAACTATATGGGCCACAGCGGTTGGGAGCATTCCATCCACGAGCGCGAGTGGGATGTGGAAGTGTGGGACCTGCATCGCCGACAACGCATCCTGCACCTCACTACCGGCCAAAGCATGGAGGAGTGGACGAACTACTGGACACCCGATAGCACCGGGCTCTTGCCCTACGAAGAGCGCACCATGCTCTCTTCGGAAGGCGAGCGCAGTTGCGAGACCAACGAAGTCCAATTCAAGCCGAAGGAGATCGCCGTGGTGCCCACCGATGATTGCCCCGATCTCGATGATCAAGATGATATTCCACGTACGCCCCGCCCGACGGTGCATTATGTTCTTGGTGATGGTGTTTGGGTGAAGCAATGAGTTGGCGCGTGGAACAGCAAGGTCCATTGCGTTTCCTGCAGGATATCGCTGTCCACCGCCGAACGCATGGCGCACTTTACTCCTTCACCACCTTGACCACCGCGTGGGATCCTCCTGCGTGCAGTTGTAGTGTGTAAAGTCCCACTTCACCCGGAATGTCCAGTTGTAGCGTGCTTGTATGAGCGATGCGCTGTTCGGCGACGATGCGACCGCGCATGTCCCTGACCACCGCAACCACCGACCCGTACTCCTTGCCCAGCGCCACTTCCAAGCTGCCGTTGGTGGGGTTGGGGTGTATGCGTAGCACTGTGCCGAAACTGTTCTCCAGCACACCGGTACTCACGACCAGCTGGCACGCCGAGGTGCTCGTGCATCCGTTGGCCGTGACCTCCACGGCATATGATCCGTTGGTGCCGGGCGTGAAGCTCTGCTCGTTGGCCTCTTCGATAGCCGATAGCCCGTTGTTGCAGTCCAGCCATTGGTAGAGTGCTCCCTCTGCGTTCGCGGTCAGGGTGATGCCTGTTACGGTTACGGTGGTATCGATGGTGGTGATGTTGAGGTCCAAGGTCACGATGCTATCGCAACCCGCGGCGTTGGTGAGCACGACGGTGGCCGTGTTGTTCGAAGCGGTGTAGGTGTTGCCATCGATCCAGGTGAAGCTGTCACAAGCGGAATGCGGATCGGTGCCCACAGAAGCGTTGAGCACGGTGAGGGAGAGTGTCACCGTGCTATCGCAACCTGCAGCGTTGGTCAGTACGTAGGTGGCGCTGTTGTTTGAAGCGGTATAGGTGTTGCCGTCGATCCACGTGAAGCTGTCGCAGGCGGTGTGCACTTCGGTGCTGGTAGACGGGTTGTTGATGGTCAGTTCCAGTGTTTCGGTGTGTGTGCAACCGACCCCGTTGACCGCTGCAGCAATGTAGGTGCCCGATACACTGAAGGTCTGGCCCGTTACCGGCCAGGTGTGGCTTCCACAGGCTACCACTTGGCTGGTATTCGCGGTGCTTTCCAGTATGGTCAAGACCAAGGAATCGGTCTGCGTACATCCGACGTTATTGAAGGCGGTGGTCACATAGGTGCCCGATGCGGTATAGTTCTGCCCGTTCAGCGGCCATGTGTAGGAGTCGCACGCTTCGGCCGTGTTCGAGCTGGAGGTGCTGTACTGCAAGCTGAGGTCCAGGACCATGGTAAGCGGGCAACCATTCTCCTGTATCACCACCTGGGTCGCGGAATTGTTGTCGGTCACATAGGTGTTCCCATCGATCCATGTGTACGTGTCGCAGGCCGATACCACATCATTCTCCGTGGCATTGGCATTGCACCCGGTATTGATGCGGGCCACGCGCCACCTTGAGACCTGGTCGTAGTTGACGAAGCCCCCTACGATGATGATCTTCTCGTCGCTCTGTAGATCCATGGCGTACACCAGGACATTGGCACCGGTGCCCGGGTCAAAGACCTCGTCCAGAGCGCCATCGGCAGTGATGCGCGCGATGCGATTCCTGCTGATGCTGTTGAATGCCGTGAAGTTCCCGCAGATCAGGATCCGCCCCTCGGAATCCAACAGCACCTGGCGGATGTATTGGTTGGGGCCAGCACCGGATCCGAAGGTGGCGTCCAGTGAACCGTCGCTGTTCAGGCGGCCGAGGTATCCCACTGGTGATCCACCCAGGTTGAGGAACCGGCCACCCACGATCATGCTTCCATCAGCTTGCAGAACAACGGACTCTACCGTGTTGTCGGCACCGGAGGGCAGGTTGAACGTGGTGTCGTTGGATCCATCGGAATTGAGCCGTGTGATACGTACACTGGTCGTGCCATTGAAGGTGGTGAATTCTCCGCCGACGACCACCTTTCCATCGGGTTGCACGTTGATGGCGCGCACCCGGTCGTTGGCTCCGGTCCCGGTATTGAACGATGCATCGAACGTACCGTTCGAGTTCAGTCGTACCAATCTTCCGCGCTGCGCTCCGTTCCACACACCGAATTGGCCACCGACGAGGATCTTGCCATCGGGTTGAAGTGCGAGTTCGAAGATCTGCCCATTGGGCCCTTGCCCTGGGTTGAACGAAGCATCCAAGCTTCCATCGGCGTTCAGTCTGGCGATCCGGGTCCGTGGCACCTCATTCACGGTCGTGAACGCGCCTGCGATCAGGATCTTGCCATCGGGTTGAAGCACAATGCTCTCAACAGCGAAATTGGTACCAGTGCCTGGATCGAAGGAGGTATCCAGTGTGCCATTCGCCAGGAGCCGCGCAACGCGGTTCTTCCCGGTGCCGAAGTAGTTGGTGAAGTTGCCGGCAATAAGGATCCGGCCATCCGGCTGCACTGCTACGGCCTGCACTTCCGCATTCAGCCCGGTTCCCGGGTCCAGCGTGGGGTCCAGGGAGCCGGGTTGTGCATGTAGCACGCCGGTCAACAGGCTGAACATGAGAGTGGTTCTGATCTTCATCGCACGTGTTCGTTGGTGATGGTGAATGGATCGGGGAGTGGTTCGTGCTGTGGGAATGTTCTGTGCGCCATGGTGTGTCGTTCATGATCGGAGAGGCGCTTGCAGTTCGTTCAGTACGACCGGGCCCGTTTGATCCCATTGGACGGGATGCGGCGGGGAATGTGGTGTGGCGGTGCTCGACGGGCGTATGGAACAGGTGTGCCGCATTGCCGCTGCAAGACTACCCTGCCCACCAGCCCTCGGCCGTGGTGGGAAACCACCATTCGCGCGCCGCGTTTTCCACGGGCGAATGTGTGCAGCGGTTGGACTACGAACTGGTGAGGTATCCGTGCCTGAAGCCTTCCACGATGAGGCCTGCCAGGTTGCGCACGTTCAGTTTGCTGAAGATGTGCTGGCGGTGGTTCTCCACGGTGTTCACCGAAAGCGACAAGCGCTCGGCGATCTCCTTCGAGGTCTGTTCCCGCGCGATCAGTCGCAGGATCTCGATCTCGCGTTCGCTCAAGGTGATGCCATCGCTGGCCATGCGCTGGCCGTTGAGGAACGCGTATTCGGCCGGGAGATGCACCTTGCCCTGCAGCACTTTGCGCACCGCCGCACACAAGGCGTCCAGCTCTTCGGTCTTGCACACGTAGCCACGCGCACCCGCGCGGATCAGGTTCTCCACCAACAAGGGGCTGCCCAGGCTGGTGTAGGCGATCAAGGGCAGGGTGGGATACCGCTCGCCGATCAGGCGGAAGAGTTCGATGCCGATGATGTCCTCGGCAACCACATCCAAGATGAGCACGTCGGGGCGTTCGGTCCCAAGCTGGGTCAACAACTGCTCACGGGTGCGCGAGAAGAAGGACACCTGGGCACCACGCTCGGTGAATGCACGCGTCAGAGCCTCGCCCACCGCGGGATGATCATCGAATATGCCGAGCCGTGTTCCCTGCATCGTCGTTCGCACCGCAAAAGAACTCCTTCCACGGCATCACCGTCGTAGTGGTTTTCCACTATGGCTTCCCTGGGAATACGAAGTAGAAGCAACTACCCCCGGGGCCGGTCTCCACGCGGATCGTTCCGCCGTGCTTCTCCACCAGCTCGGCCGTGAGGTAGAGGCCCAGTCCGAAACCCTTCTCGTGGTGCGTGCCCAACGCGGAGTGTACAGCCCCTTTGAAGAGCCTGCCGACCAGTTCGGGTGCCATGCCGCGCCCTTCATCGCGTACGGTGTATTCCAGCGTGTCCGGGTCGAAGCCGCACGTGACCGTGCCACCGGCGGGACTGTACTTCAAGGCATTGCCGATCAGGTTGCGGTAGATGATCCGCAGCACGTCCACCGGTACGGGTGGTACCACATGGGGGTCGATATGCTGCTCCACCGTCAAGCCCTTTTCACGGATCAGCGCTTCCAGCTCGGCCACGATCTCCTGCACCACATCGCCGGCCCCGCGCTGCCCACCGGGCCGTGCGGCCTGCTCCGTGCCCAGCTCCAGCCGCGCCCAGTCCAGCAGGTTCTGCAGGATCATCTCCGATTGCACGAGCTGGTTGCGGATGTCGGAGGTATGCAGGTCGAGCCGTTCGTAGCGGCCGCTTTGGAGGATATCGATGAGCAGCCGCATGGAGATCAACGGCCCTTTGAAATCGTGCGAGATCACGGAGAGGATCCGGCGGTTGAGGTCGTTGAGCTCTTCCAGTGCACGGTTGCGCTGTTCCACCAACACGGTCTGTTCGCTCAGTTCGCGGGTGCGTTCGGCCACCAGCGCTTGCATGCGCAGGTTCTCACGCGCTACGTTGCGGTAGCGGTGGCGTACCACCAGGAAGAGCGCGAGCGCTGCAGCCAGTGCAGCAGCGGCGCGGAACCACCATGTCATCCAGAACGGTGGATCGATGAGGATGTGTACCACTTTGTACGGCGCATCGGGACGCATGCCGTTCCTGCCCGCGGCGATCTTCAGCACGTAGGCGCCCGGGTCCAGGTTGGTGAAGGAGATGAAGCGCCTGTTGCCGATGCTGTTCCATTCCGTGTCCAGCCCTTCCAGGATGTAGAAGTAGCTGGCATCGTTCGGCCGGTTGAAGTCCATCGATGCGAACGCGAAGGAGAACATCGAAGCGGAATGGGGGATCACCAGGCTGTCGATGCGATGCGGCATCCGATCGATGAAGTAGTGTTCGCCCACCGCACGCACCCGGTTCGGCACCCGGTCCGCCGTGGTATCGATCAGCACGGGACGGTTCCTTACCTGAAGGTCGGTGATCATCACCTTCAGGCTGGTCACGGCACGGTCCACGCTGTCGGGGTGGAAGTACGTGATGCCGTTCACCCCACCGAAATACAGCCAGCCCGCACGATCGCGCAGGTAGGCGCCACCATTGAATTCGCCTTGCTGCACACCGTGGTATGCCGAGTAGTTGGTGAAGAGCGGCACAGCGTTGCTGGAGGTTGCATCGGGCACGCTGCTGCCCGCCGCTCTGCGCAGATCGAATTCCGAAAGGCCCGAGTTGGTGCTGATCCACAGCGTTCCAGGCGGTCCCTCCAGTATGCCATAGACCACATTGTCCGCGAGACCATCGCGTGTGGTGAAGGAGGTGGATGTGTAGCCGCCATCACCATCGCGTTGCAAGCGGTTGAGGCCGCCGCCATTGGTGCCCACCCACAGCGATCCGTCGCTGCCCTGGTGCAGGCAACGGATGAAGTCGCTGCTGAGGCTGCCGGACCGTGCGCGCTCTTTGCGGAAGGTGCGGAAGGTGCCCTGCGTCCGGTCCATCAGACACAAGCCCGTGCCACCGGTTCCGATCCACAGCCCACCCGCGCCGTCCTCCACGATGCTGCGGATGATGTTGCCGGCGATGCTCGTGGGGTCCTTCGGATCGTGGCGGAAGTTGGTGAAGTCGTCGGTGGCTTTGTCATAGCGCGCCAGTCCGCCGTTGTACGTGCCGATCCAGATCGTACCCGCAGCATCCTCGTATAGGGTGAGGATCACATCGCTGCCGATGCTGCGCGGGTCCTTCGCCGTGTGCCGGTAGTTCCGCAGCTCACCGTCATCGCTGTTGCGTCGGTCCAGGCCGCTCTTGTCCGAACCCACCCACATGCGGCCCTTGCGATCCCGCAGAACGCAGCGCGATACATCACTGCTCCATCCGGTGCGCCTGGCAGGGTCGTGTCGCATGGCGCTCAAACTGTTCGTGCTGCGGTCCCACACGTTCACACCACCACCCGCCGTGGCGATCATGATGCGGCCTTGTTCATCCTCCGCAAGGCCGTACACGAAGCTTTCGGTCAAGCGCACACCATCACCGGTCCTGTCGTCGAGAACATGGAAACGGTCCGGCGCTGGGTCCGTGGAACTGGCCCCCTTGCCGCTGGTGGACACCCAGACGCGGCCGGCGCGATCGCAGTAGGTGGCAAGGACCAGGTCGCTCTTCAGGGCGTGCGGATCGTGGATGTCCTTGTGGTACGCGCCAAGCTGCTGCCGTGCAGCATCCAGCACATGCAGCCCGTTGAAGGTGCCCACCCACAGTTTGCCGAAGCGGTCCTCGGTGATGCCATACACGAAGGAAAGCTCAGGCCAGCTGAGGTCCGTGCGGCCGTTGCCACTGCTGTGCAGGCGACAAAGCCCACCGCCGTAGGTGCCCACCCAGATGTGCCCGCTGCGGTCCTGGTACAAAGCCTTGATGTTGTTCTCGGGCAGGCTGTTCGGGTCCTGCGGATCATGACGGAAATGTGCCCTCGATCCACCATCTACGGCAAGGCGGAACAGGCCGTTCTTCGTCCCGACCCACACCCGCTGGTCGCGATCCACCAGCAGGGTG
>Ga0075163_10004804_pt1 | contig 18089 bp, 14 predicted proteins | sample JI1023141ADNA_FD_71478 | JGI IMG/M metagenome (GOLD analysis project Ga0075163, IMG submission 71478) | Wastewater effluent complex algal communities from Wisconsin, to seasonally profile nutrient transformation and Carbon sequestration -... | ecosystem: Engineered > WWTP > Effluent > Algae...
CTGCGCCGTCTCGTCGATCGTCACGACGCGGTTGGCTCGGAGGCTTTCGAGTAGCCGCTCGCGCTGTTGGAAGTAGGAGCACAACGCGCCGAATGAGAGCGCATCGTGCAGGGTCTGCACTTTCTGTGAGGCACGTGTTTCCATTTCCGCTTCGCGGAGTGTGGCCACGAGAGTCATGTGGCGGCGCTGCATGAGGCGCGTGGCGGTAAGCAGATGGCTGGAGTCTTCCGTGCGAAGATTGGTGAGGAAGATGATCAACGCACGGCGCTTCTGCCGTGCCATCACGCGCTCGGCGGCTTCGATGAAATCGCTCGGTTCGCTAGTCGCCTCGTAATCGTACAGATGATTCAGAAGCTTTGGCATCGAGGCCGCGCCCTTCACGGGGTTCAGCCAGCGTTGCACGCCGCCGAAACCGATGACGCCCACTTCATCTCCCTGGCGCAGCGCGATGAAGGCAATGAGGAGCATCGCATTCAAGCAGTGATCAAACTGGCTCAGTTCTCCGTCCATCGCGCGCATCCGCCGGCCGCAATCGGGCACGAGGATGATGCTCTGGTTCTTCTGGTCCTCGTAATCGCGGCTGATGAGCGCCTGCCGCCGAGACGTGGCCTTCCAGTCGATGCGCGAGAGGACGTCGCCGTCCTGGTAGTCGCGCAGTTGATGGAAATCGAGCGCAGCGCCCGACTTGCGTTTGCGGACAATGCCCATCTGCTCCTCTCGATTCGCAGTGGCGAGGAGGGCAAAGCGCACGACGGGTTCGTAGTTCGGATAGCAGCGCGTTTCGGTTCCACCTGCAACGCGATGAAGGCGCTCCCACAGGCCGAGGGTCGATGTCGCCAGCAGATGCGCGGGTGAGAAAGTCTGCGCGCCGCGCCGGGTGAAATGCAGATCATAGGTGACGTGAGTGACTTCGTCCGGCGGTAGCGCGCCGCGCCACGGGAGTTCCTCAGTCTCCGACCATGGCGGCAGGCCATCGTGTAGGCGAACGGGCACGGAACGCTTCAATTGATGCTGCACTGACAGCGTCACCGCGCCAGGAACTCCGAGTGCGAATCGCGCGGGAGCCGTGCGATTCGCGGTGATGCTGCCCTTCCTTGGGAGCATCGCCACGTCTGCCAAGGAGATCACCAACAGAACGATGCCCATGACGATCCAACCGGGCTGCACCACCGGCCAGATCGACGCGACGACGCCTAGAAGCAGCAGAGCGCCGACGAGTTTCAGGAATCGCTGGGTGGGACGCATCAGGGATTCAATATCAAATCTTAGATTTCAAACTGAGCTTCATGACCGCGGCGCTTCGACGGAGCGGATGACCGATTCGAGCACTTGATCGACCGATTGACCGCTGATCGCGACCTCGGGGGCGAGCTGGATGCGATGCCGCAGCACGGGCAGCGCGGCACGTTTCACATCGCCGGGCGTGATGAACATGCGTCCTTCGAGCAGCGCGTAGGCCTTTGCCGTTCGCACGAGGCTGATGGCACCGCGCGTTCCGGCTCCGAGGGAGATCGCACCGTTCTCGCGCGTGGCGCGCGTGAGATTGACGGCGTAGTTCACGACGGAATCGACGGCGTCCACGGCAGCTGCATCACGCTGCGCGGCGATGATGTCCTCCGGGTTGCAAATGTGCGGCACATCCGTTGGTGAGAGACCGCGCCCGGCTGCAGCGGCAGAGACGGCTTTCACGATCCACGCCTCGTGATCCGCCTGCGGGTAGTCGATGAGTACCTTCAGCAGGAAGCGGTCGAGTTGCGCCTCAGGCAGAGGATAGGTGCCGTCGTGCTCGATGGGGTTTTGCGTGGCAAAGGTCATGAATGGCGGCGTGAGTACATGCGTCTCGCCGTCGATGGTGACCTGCGCCTCCTGCATGACCTCGAGCAACGCGGACTGCGTTTTGGCGGGCGCGCGATTGATCTCATCGGCGAGCAGTAGCTGCGCAAAAACCGGCCCGCGCCGCACGCGGAAGGTCTGGCTGGCGAGATCGAAGAGCGTGTGGCCGGTGACATCCGTCGGCATCAGGTCGGGTGTGAACTGAATGCGCCGGAACGATCCGCCAAAAGTACGCGAAAGCGCGAGCACGAGATGCGTCTTGCCGAGTCCGGGCTTGCCTTCGAGCAAGACATGACCACCAGCGAGCAAGGCGGCGAGCACCTGATGAATCACCTCATCCTGGCCGATGAAGACCTGCGCGACCGCATTGCGGATCTGCTGGAAGATCAGCGTCGAGCGCGGCAGCTCGGCTACGGGCTCAGGCATTGGCGCCACGTCTTCCTCGGGAATGGGCGGCATGGGTGCAGTGTCGGATGTGTCGTTCATGGTATGGATTTGCGGAGCAGTTGGAGATCGTGCAACAGCCGCACGAGTTGGTGATTTTGTCCGGGAGGGTGGGCCGCGAGCGCGGCTTGCACACGCTCGTGGGAGAGGCCGCTCTGCTCGGAGAGGCGCGGGATGATCGTTTCATCGCCTCCGCCAGCGAGCTGGGGAAACCTCTGCCTGAAGCGCGAGCGCACGGCATCGGCGGCGGACTTCAACAGCACATCGCCACGGCGGAGGCGGAAGAAAAACTGGCCAAGCGCAGAGACGTGATCGGTGAAGTGCTTCGTCTCGCTGAGTTCCAGCGGCATGATCGGACCGAAGCGCCGCGCGTTTTTCCAAAGCCAGACGGCGATGAAGAAAGCGAGCGCCACCAGCGGCATCCACGCGCGCTGCCAGAGCAGCGTCCAGAAGCTGGCGGTCATGCCGACGACGAAGCGCACGTCCTTGATCTCGTGACGATTCTCTCCGGCCAGCGCCACGAGCCAGGCCGCGTGGTCGTGGTCGCCGAGGTGCTTGTTGCGCAGCGGGCGCGCGTGATTCAGCAGCGTGATGCGGCCAGCGCCGTGTGGCAGGCTCAGGATCGAGGATTCTTCGTCGCCGGTCGTGGCCCACTCGCCGGATCGGAGTGCGTGACCGGGGGTGAAGGTGATTTTGTCCGACAGCTCCATCGCGTACGTCTGGCCGTTCCATTTCAAATCCTTCGTCGCGACGGTGTCACCGAGTCGGGCTGCTTCCTTCTCCTTGTCGTTCTTTGTTTTGCCAGAGTCCTTGTCCTTTGGGCCGCGTTTCTTTGTCTTCGTGGTCGTGACCTTCTTCTTGCCCTTGAGGTCGATCTTCGGGCGGTGGTCGTTCAGTTTCACACCGAGCTTGGTGAGAATGGGATCGGGCCGTTCGTTGCTGCCGAAGTTGATGAAGAAATCGCTCCCGCCCGACCAGTCGTTGTAGGGCATCGATCCGGCGATGCAATAGACGAGATGGCCGCCGCGAGCGACCCAGCTCAGCAGTTGCTTGGCGCGGCCCTCGGGCACGCCCGCCTCGCTGGAGGTGAAGACGATTCCTTGCTTTGCGTCAGGCAGCTTGCCCAGCGTCGGTGTGCGCTCGGCTTTGTGGCCGTTCTCCTTGAGCAACAATTCGGCGGCGAGGAACGGGTCCGTGCGCGCCTTGCCTTTGTAGCCGAGCGTCTTTTCTTCCTCTTCCCAATGTCCGGAGCAGCCCGCGATAAAAGGAACGACGAATAGCAGCACGGCGGCTGAAGCTGTGCCTCGCGCTGATGAGCGCGCGCCTTGAAAAGGCCAGTTCGCGCACAGCCGCTCAAACTCGCTCTCGCCCGCGCCAATACCGGCGTAGGCCTCGCCGATCCAGGCGTTGGTGAGCTGGGAAAAGAATCCGGTTGTGCTGCGCTCGCTCACACGACGGACGTGATCGAGACAGTCGTCTTCCGTGTCGCTGTCGCGGATCGGCAGGCGATGACGCTCGACCAACTGTGAGAGCGCGCCGCGATAGAGCATGCTCAGCGCCTCGCGAGAGCCCTTGGTTTTCCAAAGCTCGCGCGCCGTGGCCACAACATCATCCGGCAGGCTGTCCCGCCCTATGTCCATGCCCATCACCACTCGCGGGCCTTTTGGGGGCGCGACTTTTTGCGGCATCCACTGAGGCAGGCCGAGAAGGTGGCGGTTGCGCATGAGGAAGACGACGAGCGCCGCGATAATCGCCGCGAGCACGAGCCAAAAGGCGATGTAGGCGAGCATCTTCAGCAGGGTGAAGTCGGGATCGACATCAACGCCGTCCCACTTCCATTCCTTGATCTTGCGCTTGTGAACCTTGAACTCGGGGCGCTCGAGGATTTCGTCCGCGGCTTTGTTGGCTGCCTCTGTTGCCGGTGCCACCGCGCGCTGCTTTTTGGGTTTGGCGGCCTCGGAGGCGAACTTTTCGAAGGCGGATGGTTCTGCAGCGGTCTGACTTGGCGGTTTGTTTGCAGAGGAAACGGCGCTGGCTTCGGAAGCTGCCGAGCACAGCGGAAGCATCAGCAGAATGGCAACGGCAACCGTGGCTAGACTGCGCAGCCGCGAGGCGAGTCGGCGGAAGGCCAGCTCGACATCCCAGCCTTCCAGGCGCGTGCGGCAATTCAGATAGAGGCCGAAGCCAGCGCCAACGTAGAAGGGCTCGACCAGTGTCACCGCGAGTAGGTAGCAAACATTGATCCACCAATAATAGGCGGGCGGGATGACGAAGTCGGTGGCGTCCTGAAATTGAAACAGCTCGCTCCAATTCGGCGAGATGGACTCGGGAACGAACTCCGACGTGAAAGCAATGAGACCGAGCCACGCGACAATCTCCAGTTTCACAAAGACCCACGTCACAGTCGCGCCTGATCCGCCGCCGTCGGTGGCCAGCGCGGAGATGCGAGCGCGCATGGATTTGCCCTTCTGGCCTTCGAGCATGATCACCGGAAGCGCGAAGCTGCGGATCATCGAGAGCCTGCGCAGGATCAGCGCGGGAAATAGATCCTTGCTCCAGAGTCGCGGCCACGCTTTCCACGTCTCGCGGAATCCGGGGCGCACGCCAAAGGCCGCCTTGCTCAGGTAGAAGAGAGGCACGCGATCATAGAGCGGCTTCAGCCACCAGATCGCGAACGTGAACCACACCGCCATGTCGTGCATCAGCGCGATGATCACGATCCACACTGGCAGCACAGTCACAGCCCACAGCGCCATCAATTGACCGAAGTCGCGACGCACCATCGAGCAACCGAGGTCGATGGCCTCCCACGGCTCACGCGGGCGGAGCGCGACGGTCACCTCTTCAAGCTTCATCCGGCACCCTCCTTCCGCACAGGGCCAGGTAGGCGATGGTGACCAGCCACATCGTCGAGCCAAAGGTGTACTTGATCCACGGCTCCATCGGCTGCGCGGACCAGAAGCCCTCGATCACGGCGGCGAACGAAGTCATCGCGACCGCGCCGGTGATTAGCGTCATCGCCTTCCGACCGCCGAGCACGAGCGCTGTTTTTCGATCGCGCAGGCCGGGCATGATCAAGGCGAGGCCGAGCCTCATGCCGGCCATGCCGGAGATCACGATGCCGATCAGCTCCGGCGCGGAATGGCCTGAGGTGAAGGAGTAAAACGTCGAGGGGTTGCACGCATGGTGGACGTAGCCGGTGCTCGCGCCGATTTGCAGGCCGTTGAAGAGCAGGATGAGGAGCGCGCCCACGCCGCCGAGCAGTCCGCCTGCGAACGTGCGGAGATCGATGCCGACGTTGTTGTAGATGTAGAAGCAGAACATCATGAAGTCGGAGCCGTATTCCTCGCGCAGGAATTCCTGCGGCGACGTGTGCTCTCCATACATGCTTTCCAGGCCGACCATCTGCTGCGGGCCGAGCAGCGACATGGCCCACTCGGGATCATGCGGCGTCCAGATGGCGAAGGCGAGAAAGGGTCCCCAGAAGACCAACGAGCAAAACCAGAACAGCCGCCACTCGGCGCGCACCCGCTTCGGAAACGTCACCATCATCATGCGGAACAAGGTTTCCCATCCGCCCGACGTACGCCGCTCCAGTCCGCGATAGCCTCGGATGGCAAGATCATTCAGCCGCCCTACGAGTCCCATGCCGTACATCCGATGCTGCGCGATGCTCAAATCATGACATGTCTGGCGGAAGAGCGTCGGCAATTCCTCCACATCCTCCGGCGCACGGCCTTTCTCCACGCCGTCGAGCATCCCTTCCAGGCGCTGCCAGCGCGGTTGATTTGCTTGCTCGAATTCGGAGGAGTTCATTTTCTCCCCCTGTTCTGCAGCCACAGCGACATGCCTGCGAGTTTCGATAGTCCGTTCATGCCGGTCGCACGGGTGAGGGGTTCGAGCAGGTTTGATAGCTCGATCTTCCGTGCGTCGGACCATTGCGGGGCACGCTCGATGAATTGCAGCAGCGCGGCTTGTTCCTCGCGATTGAGCGCGACGGGGGGCGCTGCGGGTTCGGCGTTCACTTTCGGGGCGGTGGTTGAGCGTTTTTTATCGCCGGAGTAAATCACGACCGTGTTAGCCACGAGATCGCCGAGGCGTTGGAACTTCTTCGTGAACAGACAGCACACGAGGCCGAGCAGGTAGCAGGAAGGCATGAAGTCCACCACGCGCAGCAGATTGCGGATGATGGACTGCGGCAGTGTGACGGGAGCGCCGCTCACGCTGGCGACTTTCAGCCCCATCGTGCGCTGGCCAGGAGACGCGCCTTTGGCTCCCACCTCGAACACGACGTTGTAAAACCAGGTCAACATGAACATACACAGCAGCAGCAGCCCCTGGCCGATCTCGGCTCCTGTCCATCGTGAGATGAGGCCAATGACGAAGAACAGGGCAAGGTAGCAAGCGATGAGCACGAAGAAGTCGATCAGCCACGCCACACTGCGAACCGCCGGACCAGCCACCCGCAGATGAATCTCCACCCCGTCCGCGAGTTCCACCGCCTGCATTGTGTCCGTGAGTGCCGCTGCCGCCATGCGAGATTTTGAGTGCGGCCATTGAAGCCGGAGAGATTGGTTTTGACAACTGCTGTCTTTTCTTCCTAGCCTAGGGTCCTCGAATAAAGCGAAAATAATCAATCTTCAATCTTCATCCGGCATGGAAACCAACAATCCCTACAGCAGCCCCGAGTCGAACTTGTTTGGAGGAACCGCCGCAACCAGCAGCGACGGCGTGACACAGGGCGTGATGCTTCAACTCCAGAAGACCAAGCCGTGGGTGCGTTTCATGTCGGTGATGATGTTCATCGGCGCGGGGTTCATGCTGTTGGCTGGACTCTTCATGGGACTCGCAGGCGGTGCGAGTGCGATGTCGGGAGATAACAAGGCACTGGGAGCCGGTCTCGGCGTTGGCATCGCGGTTGGCTATTCATTGCTGGCCGTCCTTTACATCTTCCCGGCGCTCAAGCTCTGGAAGTATGCCGACCGCATCCGCGACCTGCTGAGCAGTCGTCAGGTGCTCGACCTCGAGAAGGCGCTGAACGAGCAGCGCGCCTTCTGGAAGTTTGTCGGCGTGATGATGATCGTCGTCTTTGTGCTCTACTTCGTCGCCGCAATCGTCATGGTCGCCGTGGTCGGCGTCACTGCCGCCAAGGCTTCTGGTTCGATGTAAGCCAAGTTTGGAGCTGACGGATCAGTCAGATGCGTGGTGGTGCGAAGGTCGCAAGTCCAGCGCCGCCAGTTCTTCTAGCAGCCTCTCCATCGGCAGGCCGACGATGTTTGACCACGAGCCTTCCGTGTGGTCGATGATCATGCCACCGTGCTCCTGGATGGCGTAGGCACCGGCCTTGTCGAGCGGGTTCACTTTGCCGTAATAATCGCTGATGATCTCGTCGCTGAGCGGTTTGCAAACGACGTGACTGATGACGGCGAACGGCAGCACGACCGAGCCGCCGCTCTGGGCCAGCGCGACGCCCGTGCAGACGTGGTGCGCCTTGCCGCTGAGCTTCTTGATCATCGAGACGGCGTCCGCCATGTCACGCGGCTTGCCCAAAGGCGCGCCATCGAGATAGACGAGTGTGTCCGCGCCGATCACGACGGCGTCCGGTCGCAGGCGCGCGCCAGCCACGGCCTTGAGCGTGGCATTTGCGACCGTGAGCTGCTCGGGTGTAAGCGTGGGGTCGTGTGATTCCTCGACATCGACAGGCAGGGTTTCAAAAATGAAGCCTGCCTCCTGCATCAGCTCGACGCGGCGCGGTGACTGGGAGGCGAGGACGAGCGGCGTGGCCATGCCCGTCATCACTGTTGCTCGATCATGAGGACTTCATCCGCACGGATGAGGGCGTCGCGGCCCTCGAGATTCTCATAGCGGTAGTATCCTGTCTTCCGTTGCAGTTCAGGCTCGCCCTCGGCGGTGAAGGTACGCCCATCCTTCAGGGTGATGCGGTAATGCTGGCTGCCACAAGCGACGAGCAGACAAGCGAAGATGGCGGCAAGGGTGAGGCGGACGATGGCCATGGGAATGAAACGCAGTGCGGCGGAAAATTGTTCGCGCCCATTCTTGCTCACTGTGTTAGCCTGCGCAAATCGCGATATGTCGGCGGCAGCATTTTTCAAAGAATTCGTCCGGAACCGGAAGACCGTCGGCGCCATCGCGCCATCGTCACCGGCGTTGGCGCGGCGCATTGCCGAGGCGGCGGGTGTGTGGCAGGCCCGGCATGTGCTGGAGCTGGGACCGGGGACCGGTGCGCTGACAGCAGCCATAGCAGACTCGATGCCGCACGGGTCTCGCTATCTCGGCATCGAGCTGAATGGCGAGTTTGCCGAGCGGCTGCGCGTCCGTTTCCCCGCACTGCAATTCGAGAAAGCCGCCGCGCAGGAGTTTGATTTCGATGGGGTCGTGGGGCCGGACGAGCGCTTCGATGTGATCGTCAGTGGTCTGCCGTGGGCCTCCTTTCCACCGGGCTTGCAGACCGCGATCTTGGATCGCGTGCTTCCGCGTCTGGCACCGGGTGGGCGGTTTGCCACCTTTGCCTACTGGGGTTTTCACAAGCTGCCTGCCGGGAAAAGATTCCGCACGCTGCTGCATGAGCGACTCCACGGCGCGGAGACGACGCGCGTCGTCTGGGGCAATGTGCCGCCAGCGTTTGTCTATGTTGCGCGGGCGTGAGGCGGCCTACTGCTGCTTCGCCTTCTTCTTTTTCTTCGCCGCTCCGGGTGCCTGCGGCTTCGTGGCACCTTCCGCGTTCGCGACCTCGGGCGGTTCGGGAATGCGGCCTTGGTCGTTGGAGTCCTTGATCCAGCTCTCGAGCACATCGCGCAGCCGCTCCAGCGCCTCGCGGTCGGCGGGCTTGTTCGATGAGACGAGGTTCTTCACCTGAAATGGATCCGCCTCCATGTCGTACAGTTCCTCCTCCGGCATCGTGGGCTGGGTGAGCACGGCCTGCACGGGTGTGAGCTTGTTCTCGGCGGCGAGCTGCTTCAGGAGATTCCACACCGGATATTGCGCCTCCTTGTAGCGGTTGGTTTGAAGGAAGGGCCGGTCTGGCGTGAAGTTGCGGATGTAGCGGTAGCGCTTGTCGCGCACGGTGCGGAATCGGAAGACGGTCATGTCACACCGATCACGCGCGCCAAAGACGTACTCGCGCGGAGCTTCCGCCTGCGAGCCGAGAAAAACCTGGCCCTGCATGTTGTCGGGCTTCTTGACGCCAGCGAGCGCGAGCGACGTGGCGGTGAGGTCGATCGACATCAAAAGCCGGTCGCTCACTTTTCCCACCTCGTAGCCTGATGGCGGGGCCATCGAAGACGGCCACTGCATGATGAAGGGCACGTTGAGTCCCTCCTCGTAGCAGAACTGCTTTCCGCGCACATGAGCCTGACCGTTGTCGCCGAAAAAACAGATGATCGTGTTCTCGAGAAGACCGTCGCGTTTCAGCATCTCCAGCACCTTGCCGATCTTCCGGTCCAGCTCCGTCGCAGCATCGAGATACTGCGCCCAGTCCTCGCGCGTGACTGGATGATCCGGGTAGTAGGGCGGAAACTCCACCTTCGCTGGATCGGCATGCTTCGGCGCGTGGAAGGTCCGGTGCGTCTCCTGAAAATTGACCTGCGCATAGAACGGCTGGTGCGCCTTCAGGTCGTCCCACTTGTTGGAATCAAACGGCGGCCCCTCGCGATTGAAATTCCAGTCCGTCTTGCCCGACCCTTTGAAGCCCGCCTCGGTCGGCATCTGCGTGACATTGGCGGTGAAATAGCCCGCCTCGCGCATCCGATCGCTGATCACCTTCACGCCCTCCGGCAGCGCGTAGCCGTCATCGCGATGCGAGCGGTGATTGTGCGCGCCGATGGTCGTCTGATACATCCCCGTGTTGAAGGCCGAACGGCTCGGTGAGCAAACCGGAGCCGTCGTGTAGAAGCGGGTGAAGCGCATCCCTCGCTCCGCCATCGCGTCGAGATTCGGTGTGCTCACTTCCTTCGTGCCGTAGCACCCGAGGTGCGGGCCGAAGTCCTCGCCAATTAGCCAGAGGATGTTCGGGCGGGCGGTTTCGGCACTGAACACCGGTGCGATCAATGCGGCGGCAAAAGCGAGGACAATGCGAGAGGCAATCATGATTGCTGGGATCGTGCCACGGCGAGCGGCACATCGTAAAGCAATTAGTGAAAACAACGCGAGGCAGACGGTGGCAAGATGCCGAGACCCCGTTCGTTAGAGACAGCCGCCATGAAAACACGCGCCCTGCTTTGCTCTCTCCTCATGCCATTCGTCGCTGCGGTTTCGACTGCGGCGGACAAGTCAACACCCGCCGAGAAAACAACCGCAACGCCACAGCTTGAAAAGCCCAAAGCGCCGCAGGATCCGTACCCTGATCCCGCCGATGTCACTGCCGCGATGAAGAAGGCCGCCGCCTACTTTCGCAGAAACGTCTCCTTCGCCGGCGGCTATGCGTGGAAGTGGCCGAAGGACATGAGCGTCGCGGAAGGCGAGAACCGCAAATCGCCAACGCTCATCATGATGCAGCCTCCGGGTACGCCAGCCGTCGGCCAGTCGATGCTGAGCGCCTACAAGGCCACGAGCGACAGGCTTTTCCTCCAAGGCGCAAAGGAAGCCGCGCAGGCGTTGCTGTGGTGCCAGCTCGCGTCGGGCGGATGGGACAGCGACTTCGATTTCGACCCGCGCAAGTCGCGCAGCTACCACTTCCGGCGTGACATCGAGGCTGGCGACACTGAGCCAGCCGGTCGGCATGGCGACTCGACGCTCGATGATGAGAAGACGCAATCAGCGCTCCTGTTTCTCCTCGAACTCGCGCACACCGATGCGTGCAAGGATGACACCGCGCTGAGGTTCGCGCTCAAATTCGGTCTCGATGGTCTCCTCGCCGCACAGGCACCGAACGGCGGCTGGGGCCAGCACTTTGACGGTCCCGCAGATGCCGCCGCGCCCGTGGTGAAAGCCAAGATCCCCGCCGAGTGGCCGCGCATCTGGCCGGATGTGGACTACACCCATTTCTACACGCTCAACGACGGCAACCTCCTCTGGGTCATGCGCTTGCTCTTGCGCGCGCATGAGCTGGAGAAGGACGCGCGCTATCTCGCTGCGGCGGAGAAGCTCGGCGACTTTTTGCTCCTCGCGCAGCTCCCCGAGCCACAGCCAGCGTGGGCGCAGCAGTACAACCGGGAGATGATCCCCGTGTGGGCGCGCAAGTTTGAGCCGCCCGCCGTGAGCTCCATCGAGAGCGTCTCCGCAATCAATGCTCTGATCGAGCTTTGGATCACCACCGGAGAAGAGAAATGGATCAAGACGATTCCACAAGCCATCGCGTGGCTGGACAAATCAAAGTTGCCCGAGGGACTGTGGGCGCGCTTCTACGAGCTCGGCACCAACAAGCCGCTCTACTGCAAGGCCAACACCTATGAGGTCACCTTTGATGATTCCGACCTGCCGACGCATTACGGCTTCAAGGCTGACGCGAAATTCGCCGAAGACATCGCCGCCATGAAAAACAAGCTCACCACGCCTCGGGATGAGTTGATCAGGAAAAACTCACCGCCCACCGAGCCGAAGAAATGGGCCAGCCGCGCCAAGGGCCAAGCCGCCAAGGTGACCACCGCGCTACAGGCCGCCAACAAGTCTGGCATCTGGTCAAAGGACGATCTCATCGACGCGGGAGAGTTTGTGAAGCACTTCAAAGCGATGACCATCTACATCGAGGCCGCGAAGAACGGCGGCACGGCTTTTGAGGCGCTGCGCGCGCAGCCGCCAAAGAAGTAGGTGGCGCGCGGATGCGTGTGGGAGGCGGCCTGTCCTGCCTCGGCTGACTGGAATGTCACGGCATCGCCGCCAATGACGCGCAGATCAGTTCCATCTCATTGCGCACAAAAATGTGTTGGTTCACATAGGCGGGCGGCGGCCAGACGACCTTGCGGCCAGCGAAGGTGTACTGCGGATCGATGACGTGGACGCGGCTGATCTCATCGTAGCCCGAAGGTGTGAGGCGCGCGCGGATCAGGTTGCCTTCGTCGGTGAAAATAAGGACGGAGTCGCCGCTTGGCGTGAGATGAATGGTCGAGCCCTGGCTCTTGTTCGTCACCTTGTCTGTCTCCCACACTTGTTTGCCGGTGCGTGAATCGAGGCAGACGAGCTTGCCGCCGGGTTGTTTGCCGCTGAAGACGTGATCGCCAAGGATGATCGGGATCGATGACTGGCTCAGGATGCGCTGCGTGCCGGTGAGTTTCACTGGCCACAAAACTCTTGCGGCGGGCTTGGCGTGGTCGAGTTGCAACATCATGCCGCTGAAGAGCAGCAAATCGTCTTTGAAGACTGGCGTGGGCACCGTGGCGAGATTGCCCGGCACGTTGAGTTCCTGCCGCCACCATGTTTTGCCCGTCGCTGGATTCAATGAGGTGATTGAGTCCGGCGTCCACACGATGAGCTGCCGCTGGCTGCCTGATGTGATCACGATGGGCGAGCTGAAGGTCCATTTGTCATCAAGAGCGCGCCACGCTTCCTTGCCGGTGTCTTTGTCGAGCGCGATCACGCTCGCGTGATCCGTGCCGCCGATGACCAGGATCAAGAGTTCGCCCTCGATCAGCGGCGACGGCGTGGTGCCGGAGAACTCCTTCGTGCCGTAGTCTTTCATCAGATTGCGATGCCACACCACCGAGCCACGGGCCGCGTCGAGGCAAAACACGTCGCTCATTTGCCCGAGCGACCACACCTTGCCGTCACGCAGGATCGGCGTCGAATTCGGACCGGCCTTCTGACTCGCATCAAATGCCCAGTCGGGATACGTCACGTCGTAGGCGTGCGACCACAGCGGCCTGCCGGTCTTTTCATCCCAGCACCGCACGCGCTCCTGCGCCTTCGGCTTATTCAACTCCGCATCGACAAGGTAAACCCTCCCTTCCGCCACGACCGGACTCGCAAGGCCGAACCCAACCGGCACACGCCAGCTGACTGGCAAACCCTCGGCTGGAAAAGTCTGCATGATGCCGGGCACATTCCAAACGGCATCCCGATTCAATCCACGAAACTGCGGCCAGTCGTCGGCATGCAGAACCTGAAGCGCGGACCAGCAACCAACGAGGAGCGTGTGGCCAGTCATCGCGCGCCAGCCTCCTTCACCGCCAAGCCTTCGAGCAATCCGATCGTTGCCCACGCGCTGCCCCAGTAGAGGTAGATGGCCGTGGCCTCTTTGAATGACTTCGCCTTGGCGGGGGCGCTGCGGTCGATCTTGCTGACGTGGGTGATGTCGGTGGGCCAGCTACCATCGGCTTGCTGCATCTTGAGCAGCCAATGCTGCGCGCGGGAGATTGCGGTGGCAACCGTGGGGTCAGTCTCCGAAGCTTGCAGCGCATGAAGCACTTGCCCGGTGGCCAGAGGGTCGCTCATGTTCGCACCGATGAATGAACTCCAGCCGCCGTCACCGCGCTGCTGCTTGAGGATGTCTTTGACCCGTGCGCTGGCTTCCTCCGCCTCGCCGAAACGTCGCGCATAAAGCGTGCGGAAGACGAGCGACTCCATCGACGTGGCCGCGTCTTTTCTTTGCAGCATGGTGTCGGCCTTTGTGCGTGCGGCCTCGGATTCAGGCGCGGCAGGTAGCGGAGTGGCCAGCGCGATGAGGCAGAGTCGCGTCGAGTTTGACTCGGCGTCAGCAGCACCGCGCTTTTGCATGGTGGCAAACTGGCCGGCGGGTTTCCAAGCGCCGTTGGCTTGTTGCTCAGCGGCGATCAATTTCACCAGCTCCGGCGCTGGCCGCTCGGGCAGGGCCAGCATCATGAGGGCGGCCTCTTCGAGTCCGGGTTTCTTGTCCGTCGCACGTTCGAGCGCCCACCCGAGCCACTCGTCGAACTTCTTTTGCTCGAAGGGGAATCCGCGTCGCTTGGCCTCGCGGTGCCCCCAGATCAGCAGTGGCATGTGGTGGCAACTGTTGCAGCTTTTGTCCTCCATCCATTGATCGCCTGCCGTGGCTAGGAAGCTGAGCCCCTTGGTGATCGTCGCACGCAGATCGGTCTCAGTCGCAGGCTTCGCTTCTTCGTCGGCACGGCAGACGGTGAAGACGGTGGCTGCCATCAGCGTGAGCAGCCGTGGGGTGCAGCTGTGAGTTGTCATGCTGAGGATGAACGCATCAGCCCATGCATTGTTGCACTGCTGTGAAAGGGACATGCCTCGCGTGAAAGCAAGTCACTCACCCCGCGCCTTCATTTCATTGTAGAGAGAGACGATCTCCTGAAATGGCTTGCCGTAGTAGCCGCGGTAATCTTCACCGCGCTTCAGGCATTCGTAAAAGCAGCGCTGGCGACCGTCATGCGCGGCTGAGCGGGAGTTCTCATGCAGGATGTAGAGATCGCTGCTGAAGCCGGAGAGCAGCGATGGCTTGGCCGCCTCTCGGATCAGCTTCATCGCATCGCGATTTCGACTGTCGGGCAGCGGCATGTTCTTCTCGGCATCATCATAGCCCGGATAGCCGCCGCGTTCGGTCACTGAATAGTCCCACGCAACGACAACGAGATCCCATGCCACGGGCCGCGCGCCCGCGTTTCGCGCGATTACCCACTTGCGCAGTGTCTCCGCTCCGAAGCCGGGCTGCCGCCAGTCTTCTTCGTTTCGTTTCCCGTGGCAAAAGGCGCTCCATGTATCGGCGACACCGCTGACAAAGGGTGCCTCCAGAGGTTCGCCGGGTTGAAGCCCCAGACGGATGAGCCCGCTGCCGAATTGCCGAGTGAGAAGCGTAGCTTGCTCGCCAGCATCCCGCAGTGGCGCTATGTCATAGATCGCCGCCTGTCGCATTTGCAGATCGTCCCGGCAGAAACGCGCCAACTCCATGAGCTCGTCCTTCGGGAAAACAGGCGACTGCGCTCCGTCGTACATCTTCAGCACCAAGGCCGGAACGATCTCCACCTCCACGGCACACGCCTCACGCCACCAACGGAAAAGCTTGCGCGCATCGGTAGCGGGAACCTCGCGATGGTAAATGAGATACAGCCGATTGGCGGAATATTTCTGTGTCAACAGATGCGCAGCACGCTCGACCTCCGTCTTCTCCGGCATCGCGGTGGCGGGATAGTCAGGCCCGAAGTAATTCCGCTGCGTCAGCAAGCCGAGCGAGGCATGAACCCAGAATGAGCGCTCGCTCGGCGTCTCAGCGCGCAAGTCCAGAGACGACGCAGCCCAGAACGCGATGGGCAACACGAAGAGTCTGATGATGGGAGCCAACATCTAGCGACTCTAGAATCCCGTGTTCGGAAACCAGCGGCTGAAGTAGTTCTCATCCAGTCGCGTGAGCGGGATGGTTAGAGGCGTAGGCACGCCGCTTTTGGCCCAGCGCATCAGTTCGTCTTTGTGACCGAGCTTGCCGAGGATGTCGAACACGTTGCCGGGAGAGCCTTCAGGCCAGCCTTTCATCACCTGCGGATCCCAGATGGCAATGCCGGGATCACCCTGCGCGAGCCATGCTGCGGCTTTCTGGCAGAATTCCTTCGGTTTGCCGGTTTTCCACGCGATGACCATCGGGTAAGCCTTGGTGTTCGTGCCTTTGGTGATGCGGCGGTAGTAGTCCATGTCCACCTTGCCGGGTGTCTTGGTGAACGAGGTGTGATAGGCGAACCACGTCGTCGCGAGATCATCGACGAGGCCGCGCTGAATCCACAGCGGCAGATCGAGGCCCCACTTTTGGTTGTCCGCTTCCTTGGCGAAGGTGCCGAGCGAGATCTTGTAGCGCTCTTTGCGACCTTGTTTAGCGGCGGTTTCATCAAGCAAGGCACGCACCTCGGTCAAGAAGTCCGTCATGATGGCTGCGCGCGTGGCGTGGATGCGCGGATCGTCATCCTCGACTGATTTGGCATCAGCGTTGTGCATCTGCTTGAAGCGCTCGCAAAACGCGTCCTCCCACAGCATGAGCGGCATGCCGCGATTGAAGACGAAGCCCACGCCCTCGGGTTGCAGGTCCAGCGTCTCGCGGAAGATCTCGATCAACTGCTTCCGCACCTCGGGATTGGCGTAGCTCATGTAAAACGTCGGCGTGCCATCGCGGTCGATGCAGCGCCACTCGGGATGCTCGTAGAAGAACTTGCTGTTGAAGGTCTCCTCATACGGCATGGAGCCGACCCAGCCTGCAGGCCGCAGCATCACATGAAACTCCGCGCCCTGAGCCTTCGCGGCATCACGCGCGACCTTGAGCGGGTTGATGCCCTTTTTGAAGAGCGTTTCCAGCGACTTCGTATAAACGGCATACGCACCAGTGGGAAAGTCGATGGTGCCTTCACCGGGATAAGTGCCCACCTTGCTCGGATAGCACACGAGATCGCTCCCCGTGACCTGAAACCACCACTTGCCGATGTCCGTGCCTTCATAACCGCGAAACTCCTCCGCCAGTTCCTCCGCTGTGGTCGGTTTGAACGGCCAGATCCAGCTATGACCGTCAAATGTGGCGATGGACGTGCGATGCTTCGACTTCGACTGGCTCGCGGCCACTTCCGCGTTCGTCATCGGCACCACTTTCACATAACAAACCGTCGCAGGCAGCCCAGGCATCGGAGCGATCTCAAGCGACTGCCCTTTCAGCTCCGCCACGGTGACAAAACACTCTTGAATGACCGCACGCCGGTTTTCCAGCAGCGCGAGATTGTTCGCCATGCGGCGAAACACTGGCTCATCGCTCAGCTTCGCCTTGATGCCGTTCCCGCCGATGTTGAATCCACCCGAGGTCGTCGCCAGACCGACATACACGCCATGCCAGCCCTTCTGCGTCAGCGGCAGCTTCACCACCGGCGGATTCGTGGCGCTGTAGATCGACAAAGCGGTGCCTTTCATTTCCGCCGTGGTGAAGGGAACCATCTTCCACTTTCCTTTCTGTCGCTTCCCAGTGATCAGCGCAGCAGCCGGTTCCATCTTCGACAGATCTGTGAGCACCTCAGCCTTTGCGACCTGCGACAATCGGCGTGAGTCATTGGGGAAATAGTCGGGCGGCGTGACTGCGGAAGATTCCGCAGCACGAAGCAAGCAGTGTGCAAACAGCACCAAGAGATGGACGGTGGTTTTCATTGGATAAAGATGAACTGCTGCGAGTTCAGCAGCGCATAGAGCAGGTCTTGGATCGTGTTCAAGCCTTGCGACTGCGCTTTTGCCCAGGCGGCCATTTCCTCGGCGGTGGGCTTGCGTGAGAGCAGTGTGATATAGACGGCTTCGATCTTGTCATCGGGATAGCGGGCTTGCTTCACCGCGAGCATGACCTGGGACCATGAGTTCAGGATGTTGGGCAGCATCTGGCCGTTAATCAACACGAGAGCCTGCGGCACGCTGGCGTCGTGGTTGGCGTTCTCGACGAACTCGCGGTCGCTCTGGCCGAACTCGCGCAGCGGATGACCAGCAGGCGCAGGGCTATCGATCTCAGCGGCGCGGGGCCAGAGGCGCATCATGGACTGGCGATGCTTCACGTACACGTCATGCTGCGGCGGCGGGATGCCGACACGCACGGCATCGGCGAGGAAAAGCTGCGTTTGCGCGGCAGTTTCGGCGTTGCGGTCAGGTGGCTGGTAGCCGGGGACTTTGATGTCCGTGTAGCTCTCGCCGGTTTGCTTGCTTTGTGCGGAGAGTTTCATCACGGCGGGGATGTAGATTTGTTCGTCGGCGGTTTGGATCGCTGCTTTGCGCAAGACGCCGAGTTCACTCGCCAGTGCCTTCACCGTTGCCTTGTCTTCGCGTTTCTGGGCCTTGGCGATGCCTTGTTGCAGCACTTTGAACTGCGCCGCGTTCTTGCGGAAGACCTCGCTGGTGATGTCGGCGCGCTGGAGCAGCTCGGCGGGCGTCAAATGTTCCAG